>WNFI01129383.1_pt1 | contig 144739 bp, 113 predicted proteins | sample 5400471 | NCBI WGS metagenome assembly WNFI01 (sample SAMN13153348, study PRJNA577476) | soil metagenome | isolation source: 100 cm saprolite on Douglas fir-dominated hillslope | place: USA:California | collected 2013-09-17
AGCCTGGAAGAAGATCTTGCTTTCGGAATAAATTCAAAAGATATAGATTTTGAGGTTGACCTGTTTAACAACAACATCAACAAATTCATTTATGCCCGGGGATTGAAAAGCGTATTTGGAGGAGACTCCATTAATAATTCACTCAATGCAGCAGGATTGGGTGCAGCGCCGGTATATAAATACACCCAGGGTAAAGCCCGGCTTTATGGGGGAGAAATAGCAATGACGATTCATCCCTCAACTGTAGCGTGGATAGAACTCAACTCGACTTTAAGTTTGGTATATGGAAGTTTGTCAAATGTGCCTGATTCTGTTAAATATTTACCCTTTGTGCCACCCACAAGGTTGACCACAGACCTGAAGTTTCCTGTAAAGGCTTTGGGAAAGGGAATAAAAAATGCTTATATAAAGGCTGGTATGCTGGATTGTTTCCAGCAAAAAGATATATACCAGCAATATGCCATTTATAACGGGTTAAATACCGCTTTAACACCTTTTGAATATGCGGCCAGCAGAACAGCAACCAAAGGATATGTACTATTCAATGCCGGTGCAGGCGGGGATATTATCTCGAAAGGCCATACCATTTGCCAATTTTATATACTGTGCAGTAATCTTTTCAATACCGGTTATATCGATTACATGAGCCGGTTTAAATATTATCCTGTAAACTATACCACTGGCAGAGTAGGCGTATTCAATATGGGAAGAAATATTAGTTTAAAATTGCTGATACCTATAGACTTTAAAAAATAACAGCCATATTTTTCAGGGAGGCCGGCCTGCTTTTACGTTCTGGGGTATTACCAGCCTTTGATAGCGCCGCCTTTAAAAGCTGTTTCCGCAGCCTGTTCCACTTCGGGGGATTGGTAAGATTTTACGAATTTTTGTACGTTTTCCTGCTCTTTATTATCATCCCTGGACACAATAATATTTACATAAGGAGATTTTTCGTCTTCTACGAAGATCCCATCCCGCCGGGCAACCAATCCGGCGGGTCCGGCAAACGTATTATTGATGATGGCGATGCTCACTTTCGGATCGTCCAGTGATCTTGGCAGCTGGGGCGCTTCCAGTTCCAGGATCGATAAATTTTTAGGGTTGCTGACGACATCATTTAAGGTTGGCAACAGACCGACCCCGTCTTTCAGTGTCAAAAGCCCGGCCTTTTGTAATAAAAGCAGGGCCCGTCCCGCATTGGTCGGATCATTCGGGATGATGATGGAGCTGCCATCTTTCAATTGGTCGAGGCTTTTTATCTTTCTTGAATAACCGGCAAGCGGGTATACAAAGGTATTTCCCAAAATGGCAAAATGATAGCCCCGCTGCCTTGCCTGAACATCTAAAAAAGGTTTGTTCTGAAAGACATTGACGTCGATGTCTTTTTGATGCAGGGCCTCGTTCGGCATTACGTAATCATTGAATTGCACCAACTCTACTTCCAGGCTATACTTCTCTTTAGCCAGTTTCTGAGCGGCTTGTGCCACCACATATTCCGGACCGGACTCTACCCCTACTTTGATATGATTCGCATCGTTCTTATGGGCGCCCTGGCCACAACTGTATAAAAATACCGGGAGGGCGAAAAGGAGGTTGGCTATCGGGAACTTCCTGTTTGCTTTCATTATTTTGATTTACTTGCTGAGATCTTCAACTTTAATTTTTCTATAATCCACTTACTTCCTGTGATCCACTTTTCGGGCAATCGTCTGACCTATCCATTGAATTAAAAATACTAGCCCTACCAGCAAGACCAGCACCGTATTCATCACTACGATATCATACCCGACATATCCATACTGATAACCGATCTGCCCTAATCCCCCTGCCCCTACGGCGCCGCCCATGGCAGAATAGCCCACCAGCGCAATCAAGGTAATCGACGCGCTGTTCACGATGGAGGGAAGGGCTTCGGGCAATAAGACCTTGTATACGATCTGAGCGGGTGTCGCACCCATCGCCCGGGCTGCTTCGATCAGTCCATTTGGGACTTCCAGCAGGCTGTTTTCCACCATCCTGGCGATAAAGGGGGCCGCACCGATGCTCAGGGGCACCAGCGCCGCCAGCACGCCGATAGAAGTCCCCACCAGCATCCTGGTGAAAGGGATCATCCAGACGATTAAAATGATGAATGGGATCGAGCGGAAAATATTCACCACGACGGAGACCAGGCGGTTAACAGAGCGGTGTTCCAGCACCTGGTCTTTGCGGGTCAGGAATAAGAGCACTCCGGTCGGCAAGCCGATCAGAAACCCGAAAAAACCGGACACGAATGTCATCACGACGGTCTCCCAGAGCCCATGGATCAGCAGCGAGATCATTGATTCAGACATATCCTAGAATTTCCGCTTTGATTTGATGGTTATTGTAACAATCGATCGCTTTTTGGGTATTGGTTCCGGAGCCGGATATTTCCAGCAGCATAATCCCGAATTTGGCGCCTCCCGCATAATCCATCTGCGCGGACACGATATGATTATTTACGCCATACAGACGGGATGCCTCGGATAATACCGGCAGCTTTGACGATTCCCCGGTAAATTCCAGTTTCACCAGGGGGTGTCTGCCCTCATCCGGCAACGGGTTCAAACGCTGCTGGTATTCCAATGGGATATTAAAATGCAGCGAAGAAGCAATAAACTGCCGGGTCAGTTCCGTGCGGGGATGGGAAAAAATCTCGCTTACCGTCCCCTGCTCGATCAGCCTTCCTTCGCTAATGATCCCGACCTTATCGCAGATAGCTTTCACTACATTCATTTCATGGGTAATGAGTAAGATCGTGATCTGAAAACGGTGGTTGATATCTTTCAGCAAGGCAAGGATAGAGCGGGTGGTTTCCGGGTCCAGGGCGCTGGTGGCTTCGTCGCAGAGCAGCACTTTAGGATTATTAGCCAGGGTCCTGGCAATGGCGACTCGTTGCTTCTGCCCCCCGGATAAATTAGCCGGATACTCCTGCTGTTTGTCCTGCAAACCGACCAATGCCAGCAATTCGGTTACTCTTTGGGCGATCTCCTGCTTAGGGGTCCGGCTTAACTCCAGGGGAAAAGCGACGTTCTCATAGACGGTCCTTGATGATAAGAGGTTGAAATGCTGGAAGATCATGCCGATATGCCGTCTTTCCTGCGTCAACCGGCGGGAGGTCAGTTTAGACAGGTTCTGCCCGTCTACGATCACTTCGCCGGAGGTGGGTTTTTCCAGCAGGTTGACACAACGGATCAGGGTGCTTTTCCCTGCTCCGGAGGCGCCGATCACCCCGAAGATCTCCCCTTTTGCCACTTTTAGGCTCAGGTCGGACAGGGCCGTTACGGCGCTATGCTTCTTATAAAATGTCTTGGAAACGTTGCTCAGTTCAATCATGCGCGCAATGAAGGATTTTTTGGGGGCAAACAACCACCGGCAAATATAGACAAACCCCCATTATCGACCAAATCAGTAGACTATCATATAAAGCTATATCTTTATAGCCCTACGGAATAAGCTGTTGAGAGCGTGGGCGTGGACTGACTAGCGATAGCTCTGGATCAGCGCCAACGCTCCTTCCGCTAAAAATGCCGAGCCAAACTTTATGCATTCTTCATTGAAAGTGACTTTGGGGTGATGCAGGAAAAAGCTGTTATTTTGTTCCGTCTTGGCGCCCAGGAAGTAAAATTGCGAAGGCATCAGCCTGGAAAAAAAGGCAAAGTCTTCCCCGAGCAATTGTCCGGAGCCTTCCACGACATTCGTTTTCCCAAAGATCCTCTCCTGAACAGGGGCCAGCTTATCCTGAACGATCGGGTCATTCAGCAAGCTGGGATAATAGGCGCTGAAGTCCAGCTCTATCCGGCAGCCGTAAGAGATTTCCAGTCCTTTCAGCAAGGCCTGGAGTCTTGCCACTAATTTCTGATAGGTATCGATATTCAACGCTCTAAGGGAACCCTGAAGCAGTACGCTTTGAGGGATCACATTGAAACTGGGGTCCGCCAGGGACTGTGTATGGGTAAAAGCGAGCACGGCCGGTTGCAGCGGCGCGGTATGAGAAATAATGGATTGAGCCTCCACGATAAGATGTGCGCTGATCAAAACAGGATCGATCAAATGCTCCATGGCCCCCGGATGACCGCCCTTGCCGGTGATCGTAATAGAAAAGTTACTGACATTCGCCAGCGCCTCCCCGTTCTTATATCCCAGTTGCCCCACTGGCAATAAGGGATGAACGTGAAGACCAAGGGCTGCCTGAGCGCCATCCAGCTTACCACTCTCTATCATTATCTGTCCTCCTGATTTTCCTTTTTCCGGGCTCCGGGCACTGCTTTCCTCCGATGGCTGAAAAGCCAGTTTGATCGTTCCGTCGAATGAGGAGTCTTTTAACAGGTGGGCGGCGCCTAACAGCATGGTGGTATGCAGGTCATGCCCACAGGCGTGCATGACTCCCGGGGTGGTAGAATGGAAGGCCAGATCTGTATCTTCCAGGATCGGCAGCGCATCCATATCAGCGCGCAAAACGATGGTCGGCCCCTCCCCTTTTCTCATCGTGGCAATGACGCCCGTCTCCACTATCGTTTCGAATGGGATGTCTAAACCATGAAGCTGCTCCTGCACCAAAGCAGATGTCTTAAACTCTTTAAAACCCAATTCGGGATTTTGGTGCAGCCGGCGTCTGACGGTGACTAAAGACTTAAATAACCTATTATCCATAATAAGGCGGGATTGCTATTGTTATGTTCAAAGGTAGGTAGTAATTGAGATAAATCAGGATTCATTTTGAGCGTTTAAAAATTATTAGTCTATAAATTTAGTGGATTAATAATTCGCATTTATATTGCACCCGGTTCGATGCGATGGTCCTGTGGCCGAGTGGCTAGGCGGGGGTCTGCAAAACCTCTTACTGCGGTTCGATTCCGCACTTGACCTCCAGATTTTGTCTTTAACATGCAGTTTAGTGAAGGGCGGTGTTTCCACACGGCCCTTTTTTATTGAGGGATGGTTGGATATTTATTCTAAATTTGAATCCACCAAAAATTACACACTTAGTGTTAGACCGAGACTTTTGCATCTTTCTTGAATATAAAATTTCAGATCTCTTTGCCAATGCAACGAGCGGTCCATCAAAACATTTTTGGTGCGATGGTGTTCTGCTTCCAGCTCATGAAAGCGGGTATTCGCAGAAATTTGTAAATGATAACAGAAAAGTGGTGATGACAGCGTATGCCGGTATAACCGGACAGGATATATATGAATTGATCCTATATTTTGGCAAAAAATCCCTGAGCAGATATGCAAGAGGATTAGACATTTCTGAATGCCTGCCAACTCCTGAAAGCAACGATCGGTTCCACGTTGATATTGAAAGACGGATAATTTCAATACAACTTGACTAGAACCAATGCCCAAAATTCCCGGCAGTTGTTTACCTTTACTTAAATTTAAGAAAATACACATATGACCTATGAAGAATTGGTAAAGAACCACGCAGGCGAAATGATCGAAAAACTGGTGACGGACGTAATCAGTAAAGATTTCGTGGAGGTTCGCTTTGATTTCGAAGACAATGAGCAATGGTCGGTGATCAGCATGCATATCTATGAGGAAGATAAGGAAATCTCTTTACGATTACACGCCGACGATCGGTATGACTTATATTTTGGCTATTATGATGATGAGGATGAATTTTTTGAGATTATCAAGCCATTAACCGAAGAAGAAAAAAAGATCATTCCCAAAGGGCTCCGAAAAGTAATGGAGAAAGTGCTGGCCAACGAGGAAGGTATGCGCTTGCCTGGCAATTTCCTTTCAAAAATGAAGTAATAAGACGTTTAATGAGAAAGGACATTGCTGCTGACGAATAATGGTTCATGATAATCGGGATCAATATTTCTTACTTTTCCTTCCAGCATACTCTGCCCTGCATTTGCCGGGTTATTGCCCCTGCCCAGGGGCGAGGTTCCGCGTGTTTGCGAAATGCTGATGCCGCCCAGCGCAGCCACATTCAATCCGAAATCGGTACAATTATTCCGGTTGAGATTGTAAGTCAGGTGATCATATCGTTTCAATAACTCGATGATCTTTTGAAACCTCTTAACAGAAATAAATTTACCGGCTATTTCATCCCAATCATGCAGGGCGTCATCTTTAAAAACGGAGGGGGCGTTAGCGTGAAAGGGCGTTCCTGATAGAATACTCGTCTTGTGCGGGTAAAACCCGAATGAGCGCGATACAAAGGTATTGTCCTCATTATATTTGATCAGGGTAATGAACATATGCCCCACATTATTGATATGGGTAAAAGATTTTCGTTTCCCGGAAATGGGTTGCTTGGCATGAACGATCAGCGCGTAGGACACGGCGGCTTTCCCGTCATCGAAGGACTCCCAGATATCGGAGGTCTTCACCGGTTCGGACTTCGCCGTATAAGGAGGGGAATCGTAGAAGCTACTATCCGACAAGGGATTGACATTGTCCGTGTCCACATCAGCAGCATCAGTGCCCGTAAACAGAGGCAATTGATGCCAGGGTAGTTGCGCTCTGCTTTTATATTGTTCAGCTTTGTAATAACATTTCATGGCCAATGAGTACAACTTAAGCTTAACGGAGACACCTGCCAGGTCGCTGAACAACCGGGCTCCTGACCTTGAATCCCAATTTGCCTTTTTTACCCGTAGGATCTTCAGCAGGCGGACGAGCGTCCTGCGGTTATTGCCCGTTGTTCGATAGTCCGTTTCGGCATCCAGTAAATCGGGGGCAATCTCTTCATTCCGGGAGGTCATCCCTTCATTTTTATGGTAGCTATTCCGGACAGGCAGGAGCGAATCACCCTCCAACGCGATTGTTGAGTTTCCTTTATCAAGGGCATATAAAGGCAGGCCTGCCAGTATAAGGATTATGCTCAATAATGATTTCAAAGCGATCTTATTTATGATTCGTAGACAATATTATTCAATTTTTATTAGTCTACAAAATTAGTAGGATAATAAAATCGGGAACTATTGTAAAAGACCGGCTCGCCACGCAAGCCGGTCTTTTACGTTTTTTTTATATATTTACCCATTCATTTATAAAGCAAGATCATACCTCCACCCCGCATTAACCAAAACGCTATCATGAAAAGAGAACGCCTCCATTCCTATTATTCCCTGCTCACTCTTACGGCACTGCTTCTCGCCAACCTGATGCTCCCCAAGGCCCTGACCGCTCAAACCCATCCGGCCTCCGCGGACCTGTCCTTCACGATCCTGCAACTGAATGACATCTACGAGATCGCTCCCCTGCGAGGCAGTGATGAAGGGGGGCTGGCCCGGGTGGCTACTATCCGCAAGCAATTACTCCAGGAGAATCCCAACACGATCACCGTCCTGGCGGGAGATTTTGTAAGCCCCTCCCTCATCGGCACCCTGTCTTATCGCGATCCGCTTACCCAGCAAACCCAAAAGATCGCCGGCAAACAAATGATAGACGTGTTGAATAAAATGGGGCTGGACTATGTGACTTTCGGGAATCATGAATTCGATATCCGCTTATCGGACCTGCAGCAGCGTATTAACGAATCCTCTTTCACCTGGGTCAATTCCAATGTATTCCGAAGGACGCCGACCGGCCTCTCCGCCTTTGTTAAAATACAGAACGGGCAAACAGACAGCATACTTCCCTACTCCATCCGCACGATGACCTTTCACGGCACTCAAACGCTGCGGTTAGGCATCATCGGCGCCACCATCCCTTTCAATAAGGCAGACTCGATCGAGTATGCAGATCCTTATGAGAGTTTTATTAAGACCTACCATTCCATTCGCTCTCAATGCGATGTGATCATCGGCATCACCCACCTGGCCAGGGAGATGGATTCCCTTCTTGCCTCCAGGCTACCAGGCCTGGACCTGATCATCGGGGGGCATGAACATACGAATATGAAGTTTGCGGTAGGTCATCCCATCATCGCCAAAGCCGACGCTAATGACAAGTCCGTTTACATTCACCGGGTGACCTTTTCACCGGATACTAAAAAAGTCACGATCCGGTCCGAGCTGAAAATGGTCGATAAGACGACGCCTTCCGATGAAACCGTAAATGAAAAGGTACAGTATTGGGCTACACTGACAGACAGCATCCTGGTCTCCATGGGTTATCATCCCAATCAGGCCTTGCTGATGGCCAAAACCCCGCTGGATGGCCGGGAGAGTTCGATCCGCAATGGTAAGACCAATTATACCCGGCTGATCGCCGATGCACTCTGGTATGCAGATACGACTAATGATGTCGTTCTCTACAATAGCGGGTCCCTCCGGTCGGCACCCAAAAAAATAAAAATGGGGGCGGCTATCTGCAAGTACGGAACGCCGTGTTACGAGATCACCTGACTTATAAAGTGCTCATGCCGGAATTTGTCGCCCTGGGCAAGGAGAAGAACCTGGAATTCTTAAGTAATTATGATTATTGCAAACCCAGCTCCTTTCATAATACCCATCTAAAAAATGATATACGTGATATATTTATCGCTTACCTCAAAGCCCTACCCAGCGGCGCCTACCGGTAAATACTTTCGTTTTTTAACGGGGTGGTCAAAGAAGTTATATTTTCTCCTTTGGCCATCCTTATTCCATAAATGGGCCCTGCGCTATTATGTTCTTTTGGAACGATCTTCACCCTTACCGACGATCTGGAAGCCGTCAGCTCCTTTGGAATGGGGTAACCGACATAATAGAATTTATTGGTCCTGAATTTATTCAGGTCCTCCGTGGCGATCTTCGTGTCGTTTACGAAGATATCAAAGGTCTTGCCGCGATTGTCCGTACCCCAATAGGTGCAAATGATATTATTGATTTCGGTGGGATCGGTCTTCATGATAAAGGAGAAATAACCCCCTTCTCTTGCCATTCTCCATTTTTTGCCTTCGCCGTCCCCGGTAAAAGATTTTTCGCTGACAAAATCGTGATCTCTCTCCGGCTGCATTTCGCCCACCCGTAAGATATCCGTCGTGCGGTCTTCCAGCTCTTTTTGTTTTCTCTTCTCTTCTTCATAGGCCTTCTCCTGCAGCGTCCATTGATCGGGCGTAAATACATCCCAGTAAACGCTGTAATATTCGTTGGCGGTCTGGTTGAACGGGATCAGCTTTACGTCGCCATGTGCACCCAGGTTGGCGGTCTGAAAGACAAGGTCTTTTCGGTCTGTCTGCTTCACCCACTGGTTGGCATCCTGCGCCGTCGTGACGAATACGGGAATATCCTGTAGTTGCGGCTGTTTATCCCCCAATATGCCGGCCATCAGGTCCGGGCCAAAGAACAGGGCCTGCCGTTCGGGATTGTCAGGCATGCTCTCGGTGTAAAAGCTGGCCGGGAGGGTCAGCTCTATTTTATCGTTATTCGCCCAGGTGCGGTCCAGTAGCAGGTATCCATCGTCGCCAGCAGCAACGGATTGCGAAGCTCCATTGACTTTCACCTGTACGCTGCCTGCCCAATGCGGTTTGCGGATACGAATGGGAAACCGGCTGGCTTTGGCGGTAGTGATGGTGAAGGTGGCGTTGTCCGAAGCGGGGATATTCGTTTCCTGCCGGATCGTAAGACCTCTCTCTTTCCAGTTCAGCACGGAAGGAATGAAAAGGTTGACATATAAACTATTGTCCTTGCCTCTGTAATAAATATTCTCTCCATACTTAACATGGTTTTCCATGCCGGTGCCCACGCAACAGGTGAAGGTGTTAAATTCATCGCTGTATTCTTTTTGCCCTCCCATGCGTAGAGAGACAAAATAGGTCATCATGCCGGTCTCATGGTTTTGAGAGGCCAGGATATGATTGTACAATGCCTTCTCATAGAAGTCCATCAGAGAAGCGGAGGGGTGTATGCTGAAGAGCTCTCCGGTCAGCTTCAGCATATTATAGGTATTACAGGTCTCGGTGGTATTGTCGGAAAGAAAATCATTCAGCTTGCCGGGGTCGCCGAGGTATTCGTAGTTGCTGTTGCCGCCATTGGCATAGGAGTGGTGGCGGGTGATCGTCTCCCAGAAGAAGCGGGCTATATCCGCGTCTTTCTGGTCGCCGGTCAGTTGGTATCGGCGGGCCGAGCCGATGATCTTAGGGATCTGTGTATTGGAATGTTTGCCAGCCAGGGCGTCTATTTTTAAAGCCAGTGAATCCAGGATGCGCTTGTCATAGAAGCGATAGGAAAGGGCCAGGTACTTCTTATTTCCTGTGAAAGCATAGGTATTGACCAGGGCATCGTTCATGCCGCCATATTCCGTACCCAGCATCTTCTGCATCAGGGAATCATTCAGTCCTTTTATTTCTTCTCCTGTCCAGTCGGCCATTCCCTGGTCGACGGTGAGCGCCTGTGTGTTATGACAATATAACCAGGCATCCAGCAATCCGCCCATGATCTTATGGAAGGTATACCAGGGTGACCAGGCTCCGTCCAGGTCAAAGCCTCTTGACCGGATATTGCCTTTTGCCACTTCGGCCCAGATACTGTCCTCTTTAGGTATGGCGCCCAGGTAACCCGTGCCCCTCGCTTTCTGGCAAATGGCCAGTTCGGCTACTATATAATTGGACCGTTGGAGGAATGCTGCGTTTCCCGTAGCGGCATAAGCCATGGAACAAGCTGACAGATAATGCCCCAGGCTATGACCTGCCAGACCGGAAGACTCCCAGCCTCCATACCGCTGGGCTTTGGGCGTCAAACCAGCATGTACCCTGAAATCCGAGAGTAAGCGGTCGGGCTCGATTTTCAGCAGGTAGTTCATGTCGGCCGCTCTTGCACTGGTGAAGGGGCTTTCCAGTAATTGTACGTCGCTTAAGTTAAAAGAATAGGCTCCCAGCTCAATTTCAGGCTGGACCTTGATCCTCTTATCGTTCCACTCCGGGACATAAGATTGTGCGGTTGCCGTAATCGTGAGGATGAATGAATAAATAAGAGTGTTGATCAGCGTCTTCATCCGATAAAATTATAATAAAGCCAAGGGACTGACTATTCATTTATTCACTAAAACTTGCCTGATTTTAGCAGACAAAGGACGCCAGAGGACGCCACGGGCGTCCTGCCCGAAGGGCCATCATTAGACCCGGCATAAAAAATGCCGGCATTTTTTAGAACGCTGGATGACCAGCCATCAAAAGCGAGTTACCAGAAAGGAGAGGAACCCATTTCCGGTTAAGTTAAAATCCGTGTACTATTGATTAATTCATAAACAGGACCCTGCCTGAACCCTGGTTATATTTGATCATACACCACTATTACTACACCCATAACCATTGTTGACATGAGAAATTACAAATTACTGCTTGGTTTCTATGCTTTATTTTTATTGGCGCTGCATAACCGGGCAACGGCACAATCGTCCGGAGAATATGTTCCTTGCCAGGAAATGCCCAACCTGATAGAAACGTATGATGCGGACCTGCGCGCTTTAACGCGCTTTTATACCAGCAGCTTCTATGGAGGAAAGAATTTCGGCAACCAGGCCGGCACGGAAGGCGGCTCCCCGGAGAAGAGAGCTCGTCTGGAAGATCTCTATCACGAATACCTGAACAAGCTGGACAAACTGGATTTCAAGAGCCTGCCCCAGGAATGTAAAGTGGATTATATTCTTTTTAAAAGGGACCTGACGGAAAAGCTAAAATTGTCTTCCGACGAGGCGGTACTATATAATAAGATCAAAGAATGGGTACCCTTCTCGGATTCCATCTATGCCATCGAGAAGCTACGGAGAAGAGGCCACCAGCTGGATGCCCGGCAACTGGCTAAGAACTGGTCCGACTATGTCGGTCAGATCCGTACGTTAGAAGGAAAATTGAAAACAGATAAGAGCCTCGACATGGATGGCATCTATGAAGCAGGATTGGTAATCGGGGATCTGCAGCGGGCCGTGACCAGCATCTACGAATTTTACAATGGGTATGATCCTCTCTTCACCTGGTGGATGCCCAAGAACTATAAGGAACTGGACGAGGCGTTGACCGGCTATGCGGCCCAGCTCAAGGAAAAGAACAACAGCTTTGCCTCTGGCGACAAAAGCGGCATCGCCGGGCATCCTGCCGGCCGGGAGGAACTGTTGCGGCAGTTGAAGTATGAGATGATCCCTTACTCTCCGGAAGAGCTGATCGATATCGCCAACAAAGAATTTGCCTGGTGCGATGCGGAAATGCTTAAGGCCTCTCGTGAAATGGGCTTCGGCGACGATTGGAAAGCCGCCCTGGAAAAAGTGAAGAACAGTTATGTTCCTGCCGGCAAGCAACCGGAAATGATCCTGGGCCTCTTTAACGAGTCTATCGATTTCCTGAAGAAACACGATCTCATTACCATTCCACCGCTGGCCGAAGAGACCTGGGGTATGATCATGATGACGCCGGAGCGTCAGCTCGTCAATCCCTTCTTCACCGGCGGCAATGAGATCAGCATTTCCTATCCCACTAATACCATGGACGAGGATGACCGGCTGATGAGCATGCGGGGGAACAATCCCCATTTCTCGATGGCAACGGTACACCATGAGCTGATCGCCGGTCACAATCTCCAGGCTTTCATGAACAGCCGTTACCGTACTTACCGCAATTTCGGTTCAGGCTTCTGGACGGAAGGCTGGTCGCTGTACTGGGAGCTGATCCTCTGGGACCTGAAATTTCCCAAAACTCCGGAAGACAGGATCGGCTTTCTATTCTGGCATATGCACCGTTGCGCCCGTATCATCTTTTCTCTCAACTACCACCTGGGCAAATGGACGCCCCAGCAATGTATCGACTTCCTCGTAGACCGGGTAGGTCATAAAAGGGCCAATGCAGCCGGAGAGGTGCGCAGATCTTTTGTAGGACATTATCCTCCCTTGTATCAACTGGCTTACCTGACAGGTGGGAGGCAGTTCTATGCGCTTAAAAAGGAATTGGTGGACAGCGGTAAGATGACCTACAAACAATACCATGACGCCGTCATGCACCTGAATGCCATGCCTGTCGAAATGGTCAGAGCGATCCTGACCAAACAACCTTTGGAAAAGGATTTCACCACGAAATGGCGGTTCTATGATAATATGACACTGAAATAGGCTGACAGCTATTATTTATTTCAATTTCATCAATCGGAAGGGCTTCACTTTTTTACCCGGCAACCCATATACCTGGATAAAGTAAACACCGCGGGTCAGATTACCCAGGTTGAAAGTCTGCAGCCAGGTGCCGGCCGGCAGATTGTCAAACTCCTGTTGCCGGATGACCTTTCCGCTGGCATCTGCTATGATGAGCCTGATCTTACTCACACCCTGGGGCAAATCCAGCTTCATCGTAACATTATCATGGAAAGGATTCGGATAGGCCAACAGGCGGTTATTGAGGCTATCGGTCGAATCAACCCCGTTCGCATTCTGTAAAGGCGGACCTACCGGAGATAGCACTCCCCCGGCAGCCTGCCCTCCAATCCCGGCAGAATCGGCGGCGATGACATCCGGCGATGGCATACCCTGGATACCGAGGCTGGTCCACATCGCATAAGGAGTCGTTGCCCCCGTATAGAAGGTGATCAGCACGCTACCATTGGAGTCCGGCTTCACTCCGTTGATAAAGACCATATTCGACGTATTGTTAAAGGCATTCAGCGACACGATCTGGTTGCCGATCTGGTAAACCCCAACGGTCGGTGCGTTGCTGAAGCTGGTGCCGGCATAGAAACCGAAGTTGAAGATACCGGTGCGGGGCAGGCCGTCGATGCGGATCCTGGCCGTATCTCCCTGGGTGTTGTAATAGAAGGTCTTCATGACCGTATCCGGCACCACCCCGGTGTTGTGGCCGGTGGTAAGCCCCAGCTGATCGTTAAAGCTGGTAAAGGCATTCACCACCTTAAAATTAATACCCGTTGGCTGGGCCTTCATGTTCATCATATTCGACAAGGTGAAGCCATTCGTGATCAGGGTATTCAGGTCATTCCAAGGGGCTGGTTGTGAGCCGGCATACTGAGAATTCAGGCTCAGGTTGACCGTATACTGAACTACGGACCCGCCGGCAATATTGCTGAAGGCGGAATACTGATTGCCATTCACCACTTCTCTCACCTGGTAGAAATAAGTGGAATTGGCCGGCAAGGACGAATCCGTATAGCTGGTCACGGAGCCGCCGACCGTCGTCAGCAGGCTGAAGGTCCCTGCGGGTTTAGTGGCGCGCCAGATCTCAAAGCCTGTCCGGGTATCGGGAGATGCGCTCCAGCTCATCCGGATCGAACTGCTGTTGAATCCATTGGCTGCCAGGTTCGAAGGCGGTATCAGCGCAGCGCCGGCTCCTGCATCATAAGTCAGGATCTCCAGGGCGCTGAGCATGCAATAGGCGGAACCGGCCGGTCTGCTCACCGTCACCGTGATATTCCCGCCGGCATCCGGGGAAAGGCCGGCTAACTGAACGGTATTGGCCGTATTATTAGCGGCATCCAGGCTGACGGTCTGCGTGCCGACGGTATAGTTGGCCACGAGAGCGCCATAGGCAGTCTTGTCGCTGCTGGTCCAGGGGTAGCCCGCATAGAATACCAGGGCATATTTCTTATTGCTGTTCAATCCTGTCACTTTGAAGGTATAGGGATTGGAAGTGGACCCGGCATAAAAATTCTTCAATACGTTGTCGGGGAAGATACCGCTGTTGTTGCCGGTATTCATGCCCGTGGCATAGGCCAGGTCCCAGGCGGTCACCAGGGTGACACCCTCCGTAGTGGTATTGCCGTTGTTGTCTTTCAGGTTGGCAACGGCGACCCCGGCATTAGCGGCGCTGTTCATACCGTTCCAGGGGGCCGGGACGGGGCTGGCTGCCGTATTGAAGCTGAGCAGGACCGTCGATTGATTCCGCCCGTTGACATTGACGGTAAAGGTATCGCTGGAGCTGCCTCCGTAGGTATCCGTAGCCGTAAGGGTAATGCCCGTATAAGCGCCTATTTGTGTACTGTTTGTCTTTAAAGTAAGGGAGGCGGTGCCGTTATGGTTGTCAGTCAGGCTCGCGAAAGCCGGCAGGCCGGTCGCCGTAAAGGTGATGGCGGAGCCGGTATTGCTGCTGGCAGCGCTCACCGGGATCACCAGGGTGGTATCATTGACAAGCGTCTGATTAACGATATGCGTCAGCGTTACGGTAGTTACGGCCACGCTGCTGGTCGTAACGTTGATCTCATTGCTGTAGGCGGAGGCTCCTCCTTCATTGATGGCCCTTACTTTATAATAATACAGGGTATTCTTTGTAAGGTTGCTGTCCACATAAGCCGTCATCACCGGCAGCGTCGCAGCCAGCAGGTAATTGGAATTGGTAGCGGGGGAGCGCCACACCTCAAATCCTGTGGCATTAGTGGCATTGTTGGTCCAGCTGAGACTGATATGGGTCGGGCCCTGTGCGGTTCCTGTCAGGCCGGCCGGAGCAGCGGGCAGGGCAGGCAGTGCCTTGGTAGTGGCATTGGCAGGCAACAGGCACAGCGCGTTGTCGGGTATCACTGTTTTGTTGACCCCGCCGGGTGCATATGAAACGGTCAGCGCCTCTCCACCCCCCTGTTGGAAATAGTTGACCTGGATCTGGTGAGGTCCGGTCAGGAGGGTCCGGGTGCCATATCTTTCCGGTGTGATACTGTGCAGGCCGTCATTATTGACACAGAGGGAGCCATCAATGTAAAGGCTGCTGCCATCATCGCTGCTGAGATAGAAGTAATAGAAAGCGGGGGTCTCGATATTGAGCGTCCCGTTGAATTGCAGCGCATAGTTGGTAGCAAACGGGGATACCCCAATCAAAAAATTCCTGACGGTGCCTGTAGCCGACGGAATGGAGGTAGCAATGGCGGCGAGCGAGCTGGAAGTATAGGGGCTATATAACTTATAGGTCAGCGCGACACTATCGGCCAAATCGAATTTAGAGGAGCCATATTGGTTGAACGCCTGTATCCTGTAATAGTATTTGGTGGCGGGGCTGAGCGAAGAATCCCCATAACTGGTCTTGTTGGCGCCGACGGTGGCGATCGCCGCAAAGGGGCTTATAAGGCTGGCGGTGCGGAAGATCTGGAAGCCCGTCTCATTGTTACTGTTATCGTGCCAGGTCAGGTTGATCTTTTTGGCGGAAGCGGCAACGGCCGTCAGCGCGGAAGGAGCGGCAGGCGCCGTTCCACCTGCTACATAGGTTTGGATAAAGGCGCTGTCGGGAATGGGAAGGAACTGCCCTCCTGTCTGGGGAGTTTTCCAGGTCACGCTCATAGAGGCCCCTCCTCCCTGCTGCATGTAGGTCGCCACAAAAGTATGAATGCCTGCCGTCAGGGTCAGTGTCTGGCTGGTCACGGTGACCGGCCCATGCCCACCGTCATTGTTAACGGTAGCGACGGCCCCTGCGTTGTAGGGAATATCGATATATAGCTTGCTTCCGTCATCGGAAGTGGTCTGGAAGGTATAGGAGCCTGTCACCGGTATGATAATAGTACCCGTCCACATGAATGCGTAATTGGTCGTGCTTTTCGCATTGCTCAAGGTGATATTGGGTACAGTGCCCGTTGCTACCGGCGTGAGCGTTTTGAAATCCGGGAGGGTGGCAAAGAAGCCTGAATAGTAACTGTATTTCAGTCCACCGGCTAAGGGTACCGCGGAAAGCTGGTTGCTGAACGGGGAGACATTGCCTGCAAAATCTTTTGCCGTCACTGTAAAAGTATAGGTCTGCGCGTTCACGAGGTTGTATACCGTGAAGGTGTCGATATTCCCCATAGAATAGGTCTTGTGGCCATTGACATAAATATCATAGCCGGTGACGCCGACATTATCCGTGGCGGGGCCCCAGATCAGTTGGACGGAGGTGAGATCTATCATGCCGGCACGCAGGTTCACCGGAGCGCTGGGAGGGGTGACATCGGATGGGGTCTGGGCGCCGGAAGGGCCTGCCGTAGCGGAAGCAGCCGTAGTGTCGATAGCCCGTACCTTATAGAAATAAGTCGTCTTCGGAAGCAGGTTCGTAGCCAGGAAGCTATCCACGTTCGCCGGCGAGTAGCCGATAAATTTGTAAGGCCCGGATAGGACGGTTGCCTGATATATTTCAAATTGCGTTTCCGGGTTGGGCTGGCTGAGGGCTTCACTCCAGATAAGTTTTATCTGTGCGGCGGCAGTATTGGTCGCCACCAGGTTGGTGGGGGCCGAAGGTGGATTGGGGCCATTGGAGCGGACGACCGTGAAAGGATTGGAGAAGCTGCTGGAACAGCCGAACTGCTCCGTCACCTTCACCGCATATTGTCCCGGCGTAGCCCCGTTGAGGATATTGGTGGTGCCGGATAAGATCGCCGGATGACCGGCAGGGGAGTCTACCCGTTCCCAGGTATAGGTAGCATACCCGGCAGGCACCATTAAAGAGACGGACGTACTGCTATCGGGAGCAGGCAGTACGTCGCTGGCCAGGCCGTTGACCTGGATATTGGGAGACACGGTGGGCGCCTTGATGCTGATCACCACGGGAGCGGGTGACCAGGCCGACCAGGCAGACCCGCGAAGAATGCGGCAATCGTAGGTGCCGGTCGCCGTCGCCTGTATGGTATTGGAAGTGTCGCCGGAAATCACCGTTCCATTCTTTCTCCATTGGTAGCCGTCCAGGCCTGCCGTCACGCCCAGGGTAACGTTAATAGCATCTCCGGGACAGAACTGCGTTCTCCCGGTCAGCGCCCAGGGATTGGCCTTGTTGACCGTCCGCAAAAAGGGAAAATAACCAGGCTCCCTCCACCCCGGGTCCCAGGTATCATGTCCTGCATTGGGGTAGACCGTATATTTCAGGTTAGCGCCGACATTATTAAAGGCATTGACGACCTGTATGGTCGTGGAAGGGTCGGGCGACCTGTCCAGCCCTCCCTGGAAAAGCCAGATGGGGGTAAACTTCAGGGAGTTGGCATAACTCTCATCCGATATACTGGCGGAGCTCATCGGCAGTACGGAAGCCGGGAGGGTCGGATGCGTCTCGGCGAACTGCCAGGTCGCATCACCGCCGCCGGACAAGCCGTTCACAGAGATCCGGTTAATATCCACCCGCTGTTCGGGGACCAGGTATTTGGTAATGATATCGGCAATGGCGTCGAGCTGCTGCTGGTCCCATCCGCCGGAGGTATTCTGGCTCTGCGGATATAATAAGAAGCCGTCAAAATCGCCGACGTTCGCAAAATACTGATGGAGATCCCCTCCATGAAAGAGTTGGAATTCATTATCATAAACGGTGCCGCGTTCCCCTACCCCATGAAAAAAGAGATAGAGAGGAAAAGTGGTCCCGGCAGGGGCCGTAGTAAAGTTCCTGGGCCATTTCAACCGGAACTGCACGTTGTTGTAGTAGTAACATTTGAAGTCGTCCGTGTTGTAGCTGACACGGGTTGTTTTTACCCATTTGGCCATGGTATTGCCTCCCGGCTTAGTTGGAGGGGCAGCAGCATTGTACAGGACGATGGGGTCATTGGGATTCAATACGCCCGTTTGCGCAAAGGTCCCGCTACCGAATGATCCTATTACCATAACCAGTAAAGCCAATAGAATTCGGGTAAATCTTATTATCATAATCTTAGGTTTGGTTCGAATAAGAAAATAATAATAGTATATAAGATTATTAGCAACTAATACATAGCAGACAGGACTTTCGATAGTTCTTGAGATAGGAAATTAGAAAAGGATTAAATTATCTGAAGAGAAAACAGGCTAAGTGGTACTGAAGACCATTCTGCCGGAAATCGGGAATCAGGGCATCATGAAGAAATCGGAGTTATGATCCGGTGAAGAGTGAGGGGAATATTAATAGCAAAGTACCGGTTTTTTTTCGATCCTTCCAATTTTTTTAACAGAACAGGCCGGACGGTCAGAGGAATATTGTATCGAAAACGGACAATCCCTGTATTAAAAATGAACTCCGGCAGGACGAGTCTAATTGTAAAAAATTGTCTATCATTATGTTGAGAGAATGGCATCAAAGATGCCTCGCTAAATGGACTAAACCTCTACTATGCTGAGAAATTATTGTAAGATCGCCTGGAGGAATCTCCTTCGCAACAAGACGAACAGCCTCATCAACATCGGCGGGCTGGCCATTGGCATCACCTGTGTCGTTTTTATCGCCCTCTATGTACAGGACGACCTGGGCTATGACAAGTGTTTTAAAAAAGGCAACCGTATTTACCAGGTGTTGCTGGAGGGAAACTTCGGCGGGCAGCAGTTCCTCACCTCCAATACGCCCCCGCCGGTGGGCATGGCCATGCAGACGGAATTCCCGGAAGTGGAGGCCTCCACCCGAATCCACCGGTTTGGTAACGAAGTAGTCCGCAATCCCTCTTCCGGTTTTGCTTACCGGGTGCCGATGAGCGCCTCGGTATTCGTTATTGCCGGGCTGCTGGCAATCGTCATTGCCTTGCTGACGGTCAGCTTCCAGGCAATCCGGGCAGCTACGAGGAACCCGGCCAGGAGTCTGAAAGTGGAGTAAACCCCCAATATATATGTTCCTGCATTATTTGAAAATAACCATCCGGAATCTATCCAGGCAACGCCTTTTTACAGGTATTAATGTCTTCGGGCTTGCCCTAAGCATGTCGATATGCCTCATCGTCCTGATGCGGATCCGGGATGATTTCAGCTATGACCGGTTTCATCCGGATGCAAGCAATACTTATCGTATCATTACGGAGGTAAGTAATAAAGAAGGCAATACTTTCAGGTTGGCCAGCAGTCCTTTGCCACTGGCTCCCGACCTGAAAGCGAATTACCCTTTTATTGAAAAAACCGTTCGCTTGTATGCCAATGGGAATAAAGCCTCCAACGGAAAAAAGGAATTATATGTCAATACAGCTTTTACGGAACCGTCTTTTTTTGACGTTTTTGGGTTCAGGCTGGAAAAGGGCGACCCTCATTCGGCCCTTAATGCTCCCAACAGGATTGTATTAAGCAAAACAACAGCCGCGAATTTCTTCGGCAGCATCAATCCTATCGGGCAAACCCTTTCTTTCACCAACCTGGGCGATTTCCAGGTATCAGGCGTTCTGCAGGATCCTCCCGGAAAATCGCATATTGACTTTGAAGCCTATGCTTCCATGAGCTCTGTTGCCGGATTGGAAAAAAATGGTCGCCTCTCCCCTGCCCTCGACCATTGGGAGAATCCCATGGTAGCCTATACTTATGTGGAGCTTAAAAACAACACTTCTGCCAGACAGCTTACCCAAGCCCTGGCACAGGTAAAGGCAAGGCTGATGAAAAAATTCAATGCCACCGAAAAGCAGGTATACTCGTTCGATATTCAATCCCTGAATAAAATCAGCCCTGGCGAAGAATTGGGTAATTCCATCGGCAGAGGAGGAACCATCGGTAAGTCAATGGCAGAAATATTAATCGCCTTTGTCATCTTATTATCAGCCTGTTTCAATTATACCAACCTGTCCATAGCCCGGTCGCTTAGCAGGGCCAAAGAAGTCGGCATCCGTAAGGTCAATGGCGCCCGGCGAAGTCAGCTTTTCGGTCAATTTATTACGGAGTCCGTTTTTATAGCTTTACTTTCCCTGGGGCTGGCTTATGTGTTACTGATCGCTATGCGGGACTATGCGCCTTTCAGCGCGGAAATGATACCTGCCAATGTGCCTATTGACGGAACATTAGCCGGTATATTCGTACTATTCAGTCTTTTCACGGGGCTGCTGGCCGGTATTCTTCCGGCCTGGGCTTTGTCATCCTTCCGACCTGTCGAGGTGTTGAAAAATTTATCCACGATTAAGCTGTTCGGGGGAAACGGTTTCCGGAAAGCATTGATCATCGCGCAATTCAGCTTATCCCTGGTGATCATCATTTTCACGATGACCTTTAAAAAGCAGTTCAGCTATATGGTGAATGCCGACTATGGCTTCAATAAAGACAATCTGCTGACCATTCCCCTTCAAGGAGCCGATTATCATTTGTTAGGCGATAAAATCTCCCATTTAAGCGGGGTGGCATTGGTCTCCGCCAGCTCCGACAATTTCGGCAGGAATGCGAGCGGCAATACCTCGGTAAAAATTAATTTTGCAGACGCCCCTATCCGGATAAACTTTTACGACACGGATTCCGGCTTTATACGCAATATGCAATTACGATGGCTGGCCGGCAATACATTCCATTCCAATGCGACACCAGGAAAGGAAACAGAAGTGATTATCAACGATAATGCCCGAAAGATCCTGAAAATAAAAACACCCGCAGAGGCGGTCGGAAAAATTATTTTTCTGGAAGACAGCCTACCCGTAAGAATTGCCGGTGTGCTGCAGGATTTCAATTATCAGTCCTTCGAGGCGCCCATCACTCCTTTAATATTACGCAATCGTCCGCAGCAATTCAATCTGCTGAACGTCAGAACGGCAACGGCATCGGTGAATGCGGCTACCCTGATACCTGCGATAGAAAAAGCATGGAAATCCGTGAATCCTTTCCAGCCTTTTAAATACAGCTGGTTCAGCGAAGATTTCTATGCGCGTCATTCTGCTTCCGGGACAAGTTCGCTGCTGAGTTTCCTTGCCGCGATGACGATAACGCTGGCCTGCATGGGATTACTGGGCATGGTGATCTATACTACGGAGACACGTAAAAAGGAAATCGGCATCCGCAAGGTGATGGGGGCCAGCATCGAGGCTATCCTATCCCTGCTTACCAAAAATTTCCTGAAGTTATTGGTGATTGCCGGACTGATCGCGCTGCCGATAGGCGCCGTCTGCGGCCAATTATTCCTGCATATTTTCGCTATCCGTGTGCAGATGGGCTTCGGCATTTTAGCGGGAGGTTTCTTTGGGATGCTGGCGCTGGCCCTTGGTACGATCAGCGTGCAGATCTACCGGGTGGCGATAGCCAATCCGGTGGACAGCTTAAGGGCGGAGTGATAGGGACCTCCAGCCCACCATAATGGCAGGGTGCTTTTCATTTTGGCATGGATTGTCAGGAATGGAATCCGGCGTCCTTTTTTTTAATAAAAAAAATCACCCTTTTTATTTTGGAAAGACTACTGCTTTAGTAGATGCCCGATGAGGTAAAACAGGGATCGATAATATTTGCCAAACCCTTTTTCTTCCCCATTCTCTTGCCGCAGGACGCTTTATCAGCCGCCTTTTAACACATATAAATTATATACAATATATAGTAAGACCCTTAACTGGCAAGGGTGGCGCAAAATTGGAGGCTTATAGTTCGATCATAATTATCAAACTATAAAAATATCAAACATGAAAAATTCTCTGAAAGCGATCCGCCTGGCCTTAGCCACTTTAGGGATCGTTGTCGCATCGCAAGCCAGCCTGCTGGCTGCCAATAATGACAATACAATAGGTTCTTCCGGTCTCAGCGCAGGACAGGTTGACCTGGTCATTATAAAATCAAAAGACTTGAAACTGTCGTGGCTCTATCATTGGCAGAAATGCAGTATGCAGAAATGTACCTTTGAAGGTCGAGAACATCACTCCTCTTGTTGTGGAAACGGAAACAGAGTTAAGCAAGTCCACCAATGAGGGAGGAATTTCGAATTTGCCTTCCGCATTCCTTTTAACGACTTCATCAAAGTTGGAGATACTATAAATGCAACTTACAGCCAACGTCCCTACGACAATATCGTCCTCTTCTATCTTTATATCAACAGCCACCACCACAAATATTAATTTGGCAGCAGCATCGATTTTACTTTCTATTTTGATCGTGAAGATGAAATTTGCCAGCGCTATTTCAGGTAAATCCGGAAGGTTAATGGAACTATTGAGCAGTTCAATTCCTTTTAGCTGTACGCCTGTAAATTTTGTATGTTCTTTTTGAGCCATAATTATTCGGAAGTACGAGCCGTTAAAGGAAGTATCCCACCGCGATAAATTCCTGTATAAAAGTTTATCATTCTGTCTCTGACTGCAGCAAACGGCGTAAGATATGGTATACTTTGGGGTACGTCTTTTACAACTATCTCCATATGTACCTTATTAACCACTTGCATTGGAGCAGGAGCGAAGAGTTCTACCACTGGCATATTTAATGCCACTGCAATTTCAGCCAGAGTATCAATGGTAAAGTTGTGTGTTCCGCTCAACCATTTAGTGATTTCGGAGGGGTTCTTGTTTACTTTATCGGCAAACTCGCTCTTACCCCATCCCCTGGCCGTGATGAGGTCATCTAAATTGGCCGCCAGGGTCATTTTAGTTTGGGTCTGTCCTTTTTGTACAGGAGTAATTTCGCCCAATATTTTATGTATAAGAGGGCTACTGTACTTTCTTGGTTTTTTGTCATTGTTCATTGTCTGAAATATTTAAATTTCCTAATAATTGTGACCCATCCGGCGACCATTGTATTTCGCCTCCTTTGAGTCTTTGCATTATATCTTTTGACACCTCCATCATCGTTTCCGCTTCTATTTTTAGTTTTGCGCTGTCCTGCCAGGCTCTGACCTCATCAGGCTTGGGACCACCTCCTCCTAAAATGATAGCTACATTTCCGTATCTGATGCAATACAAACGGAGGTGGCTATCGGGGGCATCATACAAAGCGCAGACCCCATCCCCCGGTCTACCCTCCTTATGTTTAAAAAACTTTTCTCTTGTCCCTGTGGTATTACCAATCTCCTGTAACCTGTCGATAATAAAACTTACCTCCCTTCTATACTCAGTAGCATTTTCCTGTACGAAACGGTCGAACAAAGTAACATTATCACCTTCCATGATAACGGAGTAGATAGTTGCCTCGCCACCTGAAAGCTCATCTATTTCGACAATCTCATATTTCACTTTAAACTAAAATTATGCAACAAAAATACAAAAATAATGAAACAAAATTTATTTTTAAGTGAAAAATAAAGAAAATTCAGGTTAAGGCAAGCGAAAGCCAAAGCACAATTGACAATCAATAAATTATCATTTGAACAAGTGTATGTATCTTACTTCTTCCTGGCCATATACGTGATCCCGGCGACCAGGGTGAGGCAAAGCAGGGCCTTAACGAGATTGTTGTCCCCCCACTTATTCCCCGTATGCGAGTATTTATCGGAAGAGGAGGAGGGCGATATGGACGAGCCTTCTGTCAGCTCATACCCCAGATCCCCTTTAAGCTTGTCATAGTCTGAGAAAAAGGCGGTGGCTTCGCCGACGGCAATATGATCTTTCAGGGCCTGGTATTCATATTTTATATTGACTTGCCGGTCCGTTGCAGTGGTCGACGACATAAAAAGGAAGGAGGGTGACCGGATCTCCGTAGGCTGCTCCTCAAAATGCCAGTCTTCGGGCACGTGGATCTGTATCTCTTCGGTATAATGAGCAGGATAAGTAAGGGCGATAGGCATAGTACGATCATGCTCCTTGGGCTTCTTAATAAGACTGCCAATCAGCAATCCGTCGAAAGCCGCCTTGTTCACCCCTTTTTCGGTTTCCCATAATTTATCGATCTTATAGTATTCATAGGTGGTAATGGCCCCCTCTTTTTCATCCTCCACTATTTTCAGGCTGTCCGATACCTTCGTCCCTTCATAATAGCTGTTATAAAAATTCAGGTAGGTCTGCTGCAGATCGGATTTTGTGTTACTATTGACCTCACTGCGCAGATCGTCCGCAAAAGAGCCCGTAAAGCGGGTGACCACTTCCAGGGTAGCAGGTCCATGAGTATCTTTGATGGTAAAAACCTCTTTGGCCACCACCTGCCCGGGGTCCTGCAAAGGTATCACCAAGGGACCGGTGGTAGAATCCGTCAATACCAGCCCGCATTTATAATCCGGGTAAGAAATATCTTTTATACCTCCCCGTTGAAAAGAAATGGTAGGATCGAACCAATAATATTTTCCCCCCAGCCTGACCCTTACCGTCACATGATCGAAGGCAAGGGGCGTTGGAAGCCAGCCCATGATTTCCTGCTTGTCCGTCGTGTTGATGAATACAGGCACAGCTTCTATTCCAAGGGCCCTTAATATCGTGCAAAGGAGAAAGGACTTATCCTTACAGTCCCCGAATCGCTGGGCAAAGATCTTATCGGGGTCATTCGGCTTATGGGTATTAACGCCCATTTCGATCCCCATATAGCGGACCTCATCCTGGACGAAACGAAGCGACGCCAGCACTTTTTTCTCCTCATCGTTGCCGGAGGCCGATCGGATCTCTTCAATTTTCTTCTTCAGGCCGGAGGAAAGGTCGGAGCGTGGGGTAAATAAAGGCTGGGCCCATTTACATACTTCATTCCAGCTGGTATATTCGCTGACCATGATCGATGAGTAAGGGTCATACCAGGAAGGTAATTCATCCTGTGGGCGTAAGGCGGGCACATTATTAAATTCCCATTGATAGATCTTATCCTTCCCCTGTTGTATAATTTCCGGCTGTTTGTCCGTGAGCCTGTTCTTTATCTGCAGCGGCCTGTCTGCCGGGCAAACGATCCTGCACAGCAGGCGCCCTATCGGCGCTCCATATTGCGTCTGTAGGAAAGTGCTGTATTTATCCCTGAAAACCGGGTTGAATCCCTCTACGGAATAAGCGTATTCTATCCTATCCCCTTTCCGGACATCTTCCAGGAAGAGGACCGCCGTCACCGTTCCGTTATAAATACTGCGGCCCAGGTCCGTCTCCTGCCGGACCATCTTTATTTTCTTAAGATCCAGTTTATTGATGACCGATCCATCCCGGACAATCTGTATGCTGTGAAAAACCATGCGCTGATACGACGGGTCGTAGCTGACGGACACTTCGGATCCATTCTGTATGCCCGCTTCTGTAATGATCTTCGTGACCGACTTATGATAAACGGTCCGGGTAGCAACATTTACCTGCCGCTCCAGCGCCAGATAAATGTACCCGTCTGCCGCGTCGCCGGGAACTTTGGCGCTATTGTAATCCGTGCCGGTCCGGGCGATCCAGGAAGGCTCACCGCCTACAGCGGGTTTTTGACCGAACAGGGCCGGGCAGGATAATAATGTGATGAGAAGCAGGCTCGCTGTGAAAAGGTATCTGTCTATTTTCATGAACGAAGGGGTAAAGGATAGCAAAGTAAAAAAATAGCCTGACACTACAAAGCTGTCAAGCCGTAGCATTCTTTTTTTCCAGCCAGGAATTAAAAAGAGTATAAAAGACAGCGAGAATGATGGCGCCTTTGAACATACCAGTGAAACCCCAGGCGGCCAGGCCCCCGATCACCCCTAAGAACAATACCAGGAAAGGCAGTCTCCCTCCGCTTTTGGCGAGGAGCAGAGGTTTTAAGAAGGCATCGATCAGCAGCAGGCCTATTCCATAAATGATCAGAAAGATCGTTACCCCGGTATGTCCTTGAGCGGCCGTACTGATCACCAGGGGTATCCAGACCAGCAAAGGCCCCAATTGTATCAGCACCAGGAAAAAGATCAGGGCTGCCAACCCCAGGGCAAAGGAGATGCCGGCGATGGCCAGACCGACCCAGGAAATGATGGCGGCTATCAGGGCGGTCCCCATGACGCCGATCGAAACGCTCTTTATGGCCTGGGTAGTTGCCCCCAGCAGAGAAAGCCCGTCCCTTCGACCCAGGAGATGCTGCATGACCGATTTGATGGGGGCCAGCATCTTATCCCCTGCTGCCAGAAAAAAGGCTGAAATAATAATACCCGTAATAAACTGGAGGATCGTACCCAGCATCCCAGCCCCGCTGGTCAGGACATGGCCCAGGGCTATTCTGATCTGTTGTCCATGAAGGGCAACGGTTTCTTTCGGGCTGTTCTGCAGTTGCGCCCAAAAAGCCGCGATATCCTCCCCCACAAGTGGCAGGCGAGGTAACCAGGCGGGGAGGGGTGGGAGGCCGTTTGTTTTTATTTCATTTAATACGTTTATGGCCTCTCTAAGGTGATTTCTAAAGGCTGAAATGATGAAAACGAAAGGCGTAGCTATGATGGCCAGGAGCAAGACTGAATAGATAACAGCCGCCAATCTGCGCCGCCCCTTTAAAAACCGCACCAGCTTCTCAAAAGGCGCGGCAAAGGATACGGAGAAGATAAGTGCGAAGGTGAGCACGCCAACAAAAACCCTCAATACGTCATACAGCGCCCACATCAGGCTCACCAGTAAAAATAAAACCAAGATAGTCTCAATCATGCTGCGGGAACCCGGGCCCGCCTGAAGATATTTATTCATAGATTAGCGGTTGCTCTTAAAGTTACCATAAATTTATAGCTATTTAGGCATCTTTCCATGAAACTGAAAAAGCACATCCTGTTACTGCTGATGCTTCCTGTACTTTTCCTGCTGATGGGCGGAGGATTGCTCTACTTCTTCATAGCCCATCGTTTTAAGGACAGCCTGAAATTCATTGTGAACAGGGAATCCAAAGGCAGGTATGCATTCGATGCAGGAGATGCACAATTATCGGTTTGGGATAGAACGATCGTGCTGAAAGAATCCGTCTTATATAACCAGGATAGTATAAACGCCGATGTGGCTTATCGTATAAAGATCCATGAGATCTATTTTTCCCTGGCTTCCTGGAGAGAGCTTCTTTTCCATAAAAAGATCGTCGCGGACAGCCTGTCCATAGAGGAGCCGGACATCGATATACACGTTCATAAAATGAACAGCCGGAAGGAGCATGCGGACTTTCATGCTTCCGATCTGGTAACCTACCTGGAAAAAACCTTACTGCATTTTAATGTACATTCCTTTACGTTAAAAGACGCTTCCTTTACCTATGAAGGGGCTAAAGGAGGGACACCGCTGCATGGAGACCATATCAATCTTTCCCTCACCAATTTTATCCGGGTGAACAATGAGGATAGTCACCTGCTGGGGTCGGACAAGGTGGGGATCTGGTTAGGGAGGCAACACTGGGTCTTGCCCGATGGTCAGCATGAAATTAATTTCAGCCGGTTGCAATTCGACAGTAAGGGCCAGCGGTTCGAGCTCGACTCCTTCAGCTTTTACCAGAAGGCCCTTATGGATAAAGGGGAGATAAAGATACAGGGAGACAAATTCTTCTTTAATTCCCGGCATCTGCCGGCTATTTATCAGAAGGAGGAACTATTGCTGGACACCCTGATCTGCGTCAATCCTATACTTACCACCGTCAACAAGGGGAAGGAGGAAAAAATAAAAGATTCCCTTGAAAAGGTCCAGGTGACCGGCAACCTGTTTAAGCGGATCCAGGTTCAATTCGTTTCCGTCATCGATGGGCAGCTGTCCCTGCAAAAGGACGGCCGTACGGAAAATACCGCTACCCGCAAAGCGAATGTGAGCATTTACAATCTTTCCGTGAATCCGGAAGCCACTCCTTCCCTCCACACCGATAGCATCCGGATCAATCTGAAAAAACTCGAATTCATCTCGAAGGATAGTATGTTCCGGCTCGGCATCGACGAATTCTCCATCCGGCAAAATGATGTGCTTTTCAGGAATGTAAGTTTCGGGCCCACTTCCTTCAATCGCTCCGAAAAGGAAGTCCTATTCACAGCCCCCTCTCTCCTGCTGAAGGATATCAGTATACCCGACCTGTTGCAGAAGCGCCTGAAGGCATCCGGGGCGGAATTATACCGGCCTTTAATCGTTCTCTATGACAAACAGCCCGGAGCGGTATCCGGTGCGGGCCCAGCTCCGGGATCCCCAGCGTCGGGCCCAGCTTCAGCAGCGAAAGAGTCCGGGCGCGACTTTGCCCGAAAACGGGCTATGTTTTACCGGTCGCTGCATGGCATGAGCGAATTGATCGATGCGCCAACCTTCAATATAACGGAGGGAGCGGCCAATTACCAGGCAAGCGGTGTAAAGCCGGTGCAACTGACTATCAAAGGGTTTAACGCTCATATATTGCTCAACCGGTTTTTTGTAAGTGATTCCCTGGTGGATATCAAACGTGCTATTCCGGATCTGCGGATAGGCGAGCTGAACCTGGCATCGAAAGGGGCAAATATCAAGGTGCTGGGCTATCGGTTTGACGGAGTCAACCGGCATAGCTGGGGCGAACAATTGCAGGTTGCTACGGCCAATGGGACCGAGATCAGGGGCAAAGGGATTTATTGGAAGGTGTTCGATTGGGATATTTATCAAAAGACAAAAGACATACAAATCGACTCCTTACATATAGATGAACTGACCGTCCATGCCACCCCTTCCACTACCGGAGCCCGCCCCTCCGATTCAGTCAAAGAGCTGCCTGTCATCCGTATCGGCCAGCTTACCGTGAACAATATACTCTTTGACAGTAAATCCGGAAAGGGGGATTTGCATTTCAACGCCCAAAAGCTGAATGCGGAGGGCATCGGGTCGGTAAAGCGATCTCTCATCTGGAACCATGCCAGCATGCAGGTTGCCGATATCGTATGGAATGGGAAGAACAGCAGGGTCTGGCTTAGTGAAGCCGCTTTTGACAATAAAGCCGAAACGGTGCTTAAGGGACTGGAGATCGAATCCGGAAACGCACTCCCCGGGTCGGGGAACCCGGGGAGTGCAGGGACCGACTCAGGGACCCGCGGCATCGAATCGGGGAGTTCCGGGTTCAGGCTATCCGTCCCGCTGATCCGGATGAAGGTGGAGCTGCATTCCAGTGACCTCAGCCAGTTATCCGTTCCGGCCTTGCTGGTGGATGACGCAGCGCTGCATTATACGAAAATGTCGGCCAGGGACACGCTGCTGGCAGATGCGGCCGTTGCCCTGCAAGTCAAAGACCTGCATACCGGAAAAACGATTCAGGCCGGCGAAGTGAAAATAGATTTAAAGCAAGCAAACATCCGGTATTCCAAAGATAGTACGGCCCTATCGGTCAGCCATCTCGCAGGATCTTTTGAAGACAAGGAATTCACGTGGGCAAAACCAGTTAAAATAAGCTGGCGGCAATTGGCGGCGAAAACGACTATCAGTAAAGGGAGCCTGCGTTATAAGGGGAAAAAGATCACCGCTGACGCAGCGGGTTTTTCCTGGAATCCGTCCGGGAATAGCCTGCGGTTTCAACAGTTCAGCGTTCTTCCCAATGAAAGCCTGGAAGAAACTTTTAAACGGGCGCCCTGGCAGACAGATTACATATACGTCCGGGGAGAAGCCCTGACACTGACTGGGATCCGGCCCGACCGTCTGCAAAAGGATTCTTTGATCCGGGTAAACCGGCTCCTGTTGGATGGGGTAGCAATCTCCGCTTCCCGGGACAAGAATATGCCTTTCCGGCATGGCGTTGAAAAGCCTATGCCGACTAAATTAATCAATGCCATTCCCTTCCCTTTAAGGGTAGATTCCGTGTTACTGTCCCACAGTACGGTCGTTTATAACGAGCTATCGGCCAATACCCATAAATGGAGCCGTATCCCCTTCGGGGACCTTAATGGAGCTATTGTAAATGTGAGCAACCGGGAGAATCAGGGAGATACGTTAAAGATCATTGCCACTGCCCGGTTATTCAATAGCACTATCCGGCCTTTCTCCTATGAGGAATCGTATGGAGACTCTCTGTCGGGTTTTTCGGTCAGAAGTCATCTGTCTCCTATCGACCTTACCCGATTCTCGCAAGTCTCCATCCCCATGGGAAATGTAAGCGTTATCAGTGGGCATGCCGATACGCTTTATACTTATTGGGAAGGCAATAAGTATGCGGCGACGGGGACCATGCATTTCTTCTATTCCGATCTGAAGATCCGGGTGCTGGACAAAGAGGATATCAAAAAGAGGAGTTTTCTCCCCGTTCTGGAGTCCTTGGCGGCAAACCTTATTTTACCGGATCAGCGGAAAAGGGCTTCCGCCATTTTCGTAGAACGGGACCGGGAAAAATTCGTTTTCAACTATTGGGTGAAAGCCATCAGCAGCGGAGCGCTGACCACCGTCGGCATTAAAAAGAATAAGGCTTACCGAAAGAAATACCTGGAAAAATATAAACAATACTCGTTACCGGAGAAAAGAATGGATGGCTGGAAAAAATAGATTACATCTTCTTCGCCATCTTCTCACATTTCTGCGCTTCGTCCAGGTGATGGCGAAGAGTAGGTAGGGTGCTGTTGGCAAAGGCCTTAATATCCGCATCCGATCCATTCTTAGCTTCATCTTCGAACATACTGATCACCTTCTTGTGATCGTCTACCATCATGCTGAGATAAGCTTTGTCAAAATCCTTTCCTTCCTTTTTCTGCAGGTCGTCTATATTTTTTTGCATTTCGGGGGAAATGGCAGGAGGAAGAGTAATATTCTTGGAAGCTGCGACCGCCTTTAATTTATCTGCCGCAGCGGTGTGATCTTTTTCCATCATAGAGCCATAAGCTTTTACGTCTTTAGCCATCCCTTTTTGCTGAGCCAGCTGCCCCTCCTGAATTTCAGTCATTCCGGCATTCGCCGTATTCACGACGAAGGTGGCGTCACCTTTGGATACGGAAGGCGGTATGGACGGAGTGGTCTGGGCGGTAGTACCCGTACTATCCATTTTTACCATATTAGAATCTTTAGCATCTTTCGTGGTATCCGGTGGATTGCTACCACAACTGAAACAGGAAAAGGCAAGGACGGCTACGGCACAATAGTTAGACAAACTTTTCATAATGAATGTTTTTCATTTAATAAAATGAGTTCGGATGGATAGATTCAATTATTATACCACCTGTCCATAGGGTGCGAAGATCGCGCCACCATCCGCTACGATCCGCAAGAGCGCTGCTTTCGAAATAATCTGCTTTGGTCATTTTCACTTTTATAAGGACCATGTGATCGGCTACTCTTTCCCTTATCTCATCATATACCAGGCTATTGATCTCTTCCGGATCGGTGACAATAAAGGCCTTTCCGGTGAGGTGTAAGAAGAATTTCTTCCCCTTGCGGAAAAACTCCAGCTTAACGGGGAATTCCCGGTCAAACTCATGCAGCGCCTGCCTGGGACGGGGTACGAAAAACCATATTTGCCCCAGGTCATCTACTTTCATAATGGAGATAACAGTGGTGGACATCCTTAAAAGAGAATTATTCTGGCTAAAGAATAAAGCATTTCTTAATTCCTGTATTTTTTCGCGGAGAAAGTTCAGATTGGATGAATTCAACATAACTGTCAGTTTAACAAAGAATTTCAAATTCAATACCAGTCCTTCAGAAAGGGAAATGGGTAGAGGGGGAAACCGGGATGAAGGTCTAAGTATCAATGCTAAATGAAAAGTCATCCGGAATCCGGAAGGAGCCTGGCTCCTTCTCTTGTTTAGGAAATAACTGGGAATTCTGAGGAAAATATTGCACAGGAATCCTGGTGGGAGTCCCGGAGGAGCCGTATAAAGTCTGGCATAATTTTTTAATATATACAGGTGTCAATAAACCTGAAAGAAAGAATATTCATAGGGCCCTGTTTCCACAGGGTCCTATATTCTTTTATCATCTCTGTTAATTAATTATGGTGAGCTTTAATAATGGCAGAATCCCGGTATCTTTTTACGAGGTCGAATGCTTTTTTCAAGGCCATTTTCTGATCCCTGATCAGGCAGACAATTTTATAGGACAAATCTACTCCCGAATCGAGCGCCCGCTCATAGGCTTTTTGAACGGCCTGCTCCCCGTATTCACTGGCTACTAAAAGAGATTGGGTGTCATTCCCCTCAAACCCGGCTTTCAGATCCAGCCAAAAAAGGTAGATCTTTCCCGAGATGGTATTCCTTGCCACCGGCGCTCCGCCCATGTGTAATACTTCTGCATGCAGTTCATTGATATAGGATCTGCTTTCCATGGCCATTTTGTAGAAGATATTACGGGCGTCCGGATCGGCATCTTTTTCTGTATGGGACGCTCTTTCATATCCACTGACCCGGTCTATATTGATCCTGATAAGATCATTTAACACCTCGATGGTCCTTTCGTTCTTTTTCATGCAAAAGTTTTTATTTAAAACTTAACTATTCACCTAAATAATCATGCCTCAGAATCTTATATACGCAAAAGCCTGGTAGCTGTTACCAGGCTTTTGTCGTAAACAGGCCTCTTTGCTAAACGCTTATTCTCCTCACTTAGCTAGTGCGGAATCTTCCTTTTTGTTTCTTCCGGGTTGTCGTCGATCTGTATCCTTTTTTCGGGACTGTTTGGGTCGAAATCGGCATCCGTTACCTTTTGAGCGCCCTTGTCTTTTTTACCCTGGTTGCCCTTAGTGGGCTGATTCTGATTCTTATTATGCTGTTTGTCATTTCCTGACGACGGATGTTTGTTTCCTTGATTGGTCATATAGCTTTTTTTAAAAAGTTCTACAATGTAGTTACCGGAACTACCTGTAAAAAAACAATGCCAGGCAGAGGCGACTATCGTGGGCAGCAGCTGACCGGGCAAGGAAACTGGGTAATTACCCCAGCAGCCGGGTAATTATTTACCGAGGAAAGAATTACTCAGGCGGGAGTGTGCCGTGATGACTGCCTGGTCGAGTTCCTGTATTTCAAAGTCCGTGATCCCCAGTGCCTGCAAGGCCCTGCTATAATAATCCTTCAGCGCTCCTCCGCTTACCAGGGTCAGGGGCAGGCAGGTTCCTATCAGATCCTTGCATTCCGAACCGATCAATAATCCACTCAGGTAATAATAGTTGTCTTCCTTTGACAGGATCCCAAAGAGCTGGTGGGTCCTTACCAGGAAAGAATGGTGCAGGAGGTTGGCGTCGATGCTGTCCAGGACGCCCTGTTCGAAGGCTTTCAGGGGGGACCCGGCGCTTTCGGGGAGGGCGGCGCTTTCCGGAGAGTTGGCGCTTTCGGCCACGGAACCGGCCAGAATACTGTGCCGGGTCAGCAGGCTGAAGTATTCGCCGGTCATATAGGTTTTAAAACCGACGACTTTCCCATCCCTTACCCGGATATGTTTCGAATGGGTGCCAGGAAAAATGAAGAGGTGTTCGCCGGCGATGGAGGGAGGGAAACAACCGACTAACTGGGTCTCTTCACCCCGCATCACATCGTTGGCCGACCTTACGCCGGAGAGGAGAAGGGTCCGGCGCGGATACTCCTCCGTGGCTTCGAGGATTAGCGCCCGCAGGTCTTTTCCGTCCGTATTAAATGGAAGCTCTTTATACGGGATTTCTTTCATGCCGATGCTGGAAGAGGCCATGCCGGAAATGATCAGGGGGATCCCTTGCAGGGAAGCCGGCTCCGGAGAAACGAGGGAAGCCTGCAGTTGTTCCACCCGGGCTTCGAGGATGGAGCGGTAAAAGGATACCCTTTCCCCTTCGCTCTTTCCCGTGTTCTTCCATAATTGAAAGGTGGCGGCGACGCCCTGGTCATCCTTTAGCTCTCCTACTATGCGAAGGGTATGGGCCTCCCGCAGGCCGCCTGACCCGACCGGTCCGGCGTTGGGCCCGTTGCCGATTTCCACCAGCCGGAGCCTGAAAGACGAGGTGCCCCAGTCACAACTGATGAAATGGCTAACCGGATCATAAGGGACAAAATGATTGTTATCAGGCATGTGTGATCGCTTGTATGTATTTTTCCGCTTTGCCCTTTAGTTGCTGTAAGTATTCGCCTGTTACTGCCGGTGTTGCATTTACGAGGGCCGAACCGATGCCAAATGCCACCGCACCTGCCTTTTGAAAATCCCGGATATTTTCCAGGTTGACGCCGCCTGTCGGCATTAGGGGAATATGGGGAAGGGGACCGCGAAGGTCCCTGAAATAATCGGGTCCGACGGATGCCGGGAAGACTTTGATGATATCTCCACCCCATTTATGCGCCTGCAGGATCTCTGTAGCAGTAAAGGCGCCGGGAATGCTGATAGCTCCCAGTTTCTTCGTTGTTTCGATCGTCGCCCTGTCGAGAGCCGGGGAGATAATAAATTTAGCGCCGGCGGAAATGGCTGCGGCCGCTGCTTCGCCATCCAGCACGGTGCCGGCCCCTACCAATAACTGTTCGCCCAGTTGGTTCGCTACCCGTTCGATGGAGCCTAAGGCATCCGGGGAATTGAGGGTGATCTCCAGCAATTTCACGCCGCCTTCACTGAGGGCCCTGGCTATTTCGACCACATAGTCGGGGTCTGCTCCCCGGAGAATAGCGACTATTTTATATGCAAGGATTTTTTGTAAGCATGTCATTTCCCCGCTAATTTACCTAAAATAAACTTCTTGTTTATTTCATCGTAGATCAGGAGATGATCATTGGAGTTCCCCTCCTGATCAAAAACCTTCTCCCAGGTATTGAGGGGTTCCCATATAAAAGTGCCTTTACCTCTACCTCCTGGGATCGTAAAGGCGATCTCATTTACTTCTCTTTTCAATTCCGAGTATTCCACTATTACAATGTCCTTCCGGTAACGGGTGGCCAGGTCCCTGACATTGTATTGCAGATCGGCCAGCGTTCCATGCCATTTAGGATAATAGGACAGGCCTATCACATCGAAAGGCACCTTCCTGGCCAGCATATTGTCCACAAAAAAACGGGATTCGTCGTTCTGCCCTCCCAAAGCTATGTGCAGCATGACCGGTATAGTCGGGCTAATGGCCTTTACGCCGGATATACCGGCATAGATCAGTTGCGCCAGGTTATCCAAATTGCTGATCGCGCCATCGGGCCAGATCATACCATGGTTGATCTCATTGCCTACCTGAACCATATCGGGCTCCGTGCCCTGTTGTTTCAGTGCGAGGATCACTTGTTTCGTATATTCAAATACCAGTTGCCGGAGACGGGGAAAATCCGCGTCCTTCCAGGCTGCGGGCTTGTATTGCTTGCCCGGGTCGGCCCAATAATCGCTATAATGAAAATCAAGCAGGAATTTCATCCCGGCCGCTTTGATCCTTTTTGCCATTTGCTTAGTGTGCTCCAGGTCGCAAAAGCCTTTTTTGGGAGAATAGCCGCTGTCCTGTGCCGGATCATTGAAGATCCGCAGCCGGATATAATTAAATCCATGGTCCTTTAAGATCTGAAGGGCGTCTTTTTGCCGGCCCTTATCTGAAAACCTCATCCCTCTATCTTCCAATTCCGGTAAAAAGGAAATGTCCGCGCCCAGGATCTTGCCGAGGGGCTTAATGTGTGCGGAGCCGGGGTGAGATGCTGTCGGGCCGGCGTGGGGTGATGAGGGAGATTCCCCGTTGAACCGGAGGGAGGTAACGGCAACGGGGCGGCCACTATCCGGCAGAACGGTATGAATATCGGTAGATCCTGTTTGCAAGCCCTCTGCGGTTGCCTCAAATTTAATGACCTCATTTTTGTTGCCGGACCGGACAATTACCTGGCATTTGCCATTAAACAGATGTCGTTGCCAGGCGCCATTGGCACATTGATCAGGCTCATGACTGGCGGGGTCCCCATTACCCACCCCAATGATCTTTAGATCACCGCTGGCCATAAACCGTATGAGGTTGCCGGCATCGGGCACTTCCCTACCCTGCCTGTCCACTACACTGATGTTAATGACGGAGGCTTCCTTCCCATCGGCGATCATAGTTGTTTTATAGGGTGTTACCACAATTTCATAGGGAGGCCCGGTCGTCTCGATCTTACCGGTGATCTTTCGTCCGCCCTTGAAGGCAACGGCTTCTAAAACGCCCGCTTCGAAAGGGATATCCCATTCCAGGTGCTTGTTCCTCGGCATCTCTTTTTTCCCCTGGCTTCTCCCATTCAGAAATAATTCCACATTGTCTGCGTTGGTGTTGACCCAAACGTTCACCGGCTGGCCTTCCTTCCCCTTCCAGTTCCAATGAGGGGAGATATGCAGCACATCCTTATCCGTCCACCAGGATTGGTAATAATAATAAATATTCTTGGGGAATCCGCAGACATCCATCACGCCAAAATGAGAGTTGATATTAGGCCATTGATAGGGAGTAGGCTCTCCCCGGTAATCGAATCCTGTCCAGACAAAACCGCCGATCCACCAGGGTCTGCCGGCAGCCAGCGGCCACCATTGCTCCGCCGTATTGGCCCACCACGGAGCGGTGAGATCCCTGTCCGGAAGATAGCCAAGGATGCTGTCTTTTACGTAGATACCCCGGGTGGTGACGGTACTTCCCATCTCCGTTCCCATAACAGGTTGACCGGGATGATCGCTATGATAGGAGTCCACGCCCCCGATCCTGTAGTTGAATCCCCTTACCGGGATCACTTCATTCACTCCGTGGTAAACATTGGCGAGGTCTGCGCCATAGGTGCTGACCCGCGTCGGATCCAATTCTTTTTGTCTTTGCAATAATGTCTGCGCTATCCGTTTGCCGATGGAACTGGTCTGTATGTTGCCTTCCTCATTACCAATAGACCATAAGAACACGGAGGCCCGGCTACGGTCCCGGATGATCAATCGCTCCAACTGGCTCCTGTATTCAGGGCTGCTATTGAGCAGACGGTTCTCATCCAGCACCAGCATTCCCAGGCTATCGCAGGCGTCCAGCAATTCCGGAGTGGGCGCCCCATGGCTCGTGCGGTAGGCATTGGCCCCTAATTCCTTTAACAAACGGATCCGGTAATACTGCAGATAGTCGGGCAACGCGCTACCCAGACCCGCATGATCCTGATGACAATTCACGCCTTTCAGTTTCGTGTACTTCCCATTTATGTAGAGCCCTCCCGAATCAATTTTAATACTGCGAATGCCAAACCGGGACTTGCAACTATCTACTATTCCACCAGCCGAGCCAATTACCTGGACGACCCGGTATAAATAAGGGTTGTCCGGCGACCACAGGACAGGATGGTCCAGGGTAAGTTGTTGTTTAACCGTCTTCGTCTCATTACTATTCAACGCGATGGGTAACTCCCTGGCTCTGGCGATTATTTGACCATCCCTGTCCGTGATGTAGCAGGAGACCTTCCCTTTGGCTGTGTTGAGAGCCTGGTTAGTGACGGTTGTTTCCACGTTGACAGTTGCCCGGTTGTTGTCTGTTTCTGTGTAAACGAACAAGCCATCGGGAACGATATGCAGGTTATTATATTGGTTTAACCATACATGCCGGTAGATACCGGATCCTTCATAGAACCACCCTTCATATTGAGAGGCATCCACCCGTACAACGATAATATTTTCCTTACTGAAATTCACATAATCCGTTATATCGTAGGAGACCCCGCTGTATCCGCTGGCATTATTCCCAACATACAATCCATTTACCCAAATCTTACTATCCCTGAATATTCCGTCAAACTGGATCACAAAACGTTGTCCCGAATCCGATCGCGCTATCGAAAAATGTTTGCGATACCATCCGATACTGTTTTGAGGGAATAAGCCGCCCAGCGGTTTGTACCCATGCGCCATTACATCGGGGTTTGGAGAATCTTCAAAGGGCAGTTCGACGGCCCAGTCATGCGGTAATTGGAGGGTTCGCCAGGCGCTGTCGTTGAACCGGGGGTCAATGGCAGTCCCATCGGCTTTCCCCGATTTGGAGAAAATATTCGCCACGGAGAAGTTAAAGTCCCTGGCCGGGTCTGCCGAATTCCCCAGATGAAATTTCCAGTCCTTGTCAAAGTCCAGGCGCTGGCGTGGAAGCAGGGAGGGTCGCCCGCGCTGCGCGTGCTGCGGAAGTGGCTGCGCGATCAGGGTAGCGGAAAAGATAGATAAGGATAAAAAAGCAACCAACCCAAAACTGATAATTCTGTTCATCCGTTAATTTTTAAATGCGTCCATTGCTATCGTAGGCTTACCGGTATTGTCAAAAGCGCCCAGGCCGTATCCCTGCCAGTTATAAGATTCCGGTTCCCAATAAAAAACGCCCAGGCCGTTGTTATTGGCAACCGACTTAGTCTTATTGATCAGATCCACTAAAAACGACTGGCAGGTAGAAGGATCATTCGCAGGCATTCCCACCTCACAGATCATTACCTGCTTATTGTACCTGGCTATCATATCGTTCATATTGGCCAGGCACAGGCTATTATAGGACTGCCAGTTAGCTGCCGTGGGATAAAGCGACATCCCAATGATATCCCAACTGGCCCCGTTCGATTTCAGGCCATCGAACATCCATCGGTATAAGCTGTTATCGTATCCGTTGGACAGGTGAACAATTACTTTTATGGAATCGTTGATGGATTTGACGGCTTTATAGCCTGAATTAACAAGCGCCGCAAAATTGGCCATGTTGGTGGAGGCCCTGCCGTCCTCCCATAACATACCGTCGTTAGTCTCATTGCCGACCTGCACCCAGCTGGGCACGACACCGTTGGACTTTAAGGTATCCAATACAGACACCGTATAATTATAGACCGTATTGTTCAAGGTCGCAAAATCGTATCCTGTCCAGGCCGAAGGCTTGGCCTGGTGCCCGGGATCCGCCCAAGTATCACTATAATGAAAATCCAGTAAAATTCGCATGCCCAGGTTTTTTGCCCGTACCGCCTTGGCTACTACATCGGCATTATTATTCCATCCCCCTGCCGGGTTCACCCATACGCGAAGCCGGATAGAATTAATCCCCAGGCTTTTCATAAGCTGAATACAATCCATGGCCGCGCCTGCGCTGTTATAGAATTTATAACCGGAGGCTTCCATTTGCGTAAGCCAGCTTATATCGGCCCCCTTTGCGAACAAAGGGTTGGATGCCGGCTGTGTAGCCGGCGAGCCGGCGCCGCTCTTTTTACATCCGAAAAATAAAACGGTGAGCAAGAGGGCTGCCATGAAAATCGGTAAGATGCCTGCTGCTAATTTTACTTTTTTTAAGTACATATTTATTTAATTGAATAAGTATATCCGCCCGCTCCATTGCTCAGATCCAGGGTGATCGTATACACACCTGTCTTAGTCACGGGAATATTGCTGCCGTTATACGCCAGGTTGCCTTTTGCATCCAGTCCAAAATTGGTAGCCCATGCTGCGTCGCCGACGAATTTAAAGCCGCCGCCCGCCGTTAAAGAAATGCCTGTAGCGGTCCACAGATGGGTCGTCGCATCAAAGGTCATGGGGGTGGCGCTGGTGCTCCAACTGTTAAAATCGCCGGACAGTATCCATTTTGTCGTCGTATACGAAATGGTCAGCGCATTGACATCCGCCACTACCTTACAATAGGCGGGCCCCGCAAAATATAGGTTGCCTCCCGTAGGGCTCATCGTCGTCGCACTGGTGCCCCAGCCATAATTAATGCCATTCCAGTTCGGGGCGCTGCAAAGTTTAAAATTATTACCTGCATTGGGGAAGTTGAGATACCCCTCGTAAGTGCCATCGCTCTTTACGGAAGCGAGGATCCATCCGGGCTGGTTAATTTGCGTCCAGGTCGGGTTTAGAAAATCGCCCGCCACATATAATTTTGGATAAATGATAACGATCTTATAGGGAGTGACGGTAAGATTAACAATATTAGAGTAAACGTCGGCAGCCGTCGAAGCCACTCCGGTACTTTGGAGAACGGCTGCTTTTACCCTGACCTCGATCTGTCCTGCCACGCCGGGAGTAAGTCCCAGTGTCGTCAGCAGGGCATTAAAATCGGCCACCGTATAAGATTTTGAAAGTCCATTGACAAGGGTGACCGTTTGCGGTTTGGCAAAATTACCATTGACGGAATCTATTTGCAGGGTATAGGTCACGACCACGGACGCATTGAAGTTGACGGCCGGCCAGGTGAATGTCAGCGCCTGTGTCTTGGCGGCATTCGTACTATCCAGCACCAGGGTGGTGGAAGAGGCGGCGAGGCCGGCAGAAGCCGTGGTTAAAAAAGTGCCTTGTTTTAAAACTGCCTGCTGTTCATCTTTTCTACAGGCAGTGAGTGACAGGAATGCGATTATGATGATAGCTAGTTGTTTCATAAAAAAAAATTAGTAACCTGTGTTTTGTTTCAGATTGGGGTTAGCGGACAGATCGGTGGAAGGCAGGGGGAAGACATTGTATTTGGCGTCCACGGCAGTGCCACCCAACACGCCTCCTTTCCAGGCCCACAAATAAGCGGCGGTAGTGAATTTCTCATACCGGACCAGGTCTGTACGCCGAAAAGCCTCATAATACAGCTCTCTCCCTCTTTCATCCAAAATAAAATCAGTCGTCAACTGGCCCGCTGAAATATTCCCGGAGCTATTGCCGCCATAGGCCCGGGTACGCAACAGGTTGATATAATTCAGTGCAGTCGCGGCATCGCCGCCACTACCCCCTCTCAACACGGACTCGGCATAGGTCAGGAAAATTTCTCCCAGCCGGAACAAAGGAAAATCGATATCCGAAAAATTGCCGGCAGGATCGGCATGGGGGGCGGGGCCGCCGGAGCGGGTCACATTCCTGAACTTAAACGTGGAGAAACCGTCCGCCGCCGTATACAGGTCCTTCATTTGCAGGGTCTGCGTGGATTGCCAGAATTGGGCCCGCTGATCGGTATTGCCGCTGTAGTCGGAGAAGAGGTTTACAAAATCCTGCGTACAACGCAAGCCGCTCCAACTCCCGTTAGAACCGGAAATCTTTCCGGGGATACCGGCCGGTCCGTGCACCAGGTAGGTAGTACCGCCGTAGTTCTGCGTGTAAGTGCCGTCATAATTGATCGTAAAGATAAATTCATCGGTATTCAGGTTGTCATCGGCCAGCACCAGTTCGGAATATTTGGGATGCAGGGAATAGCCGGCGGTGATGACTTTATTGCAATACGTGATCGCATCGGTATACCGGGCCGTACCCGTATATACTTCCGCATTTAGATACATACGGGTCAGCAAGGCCCAGGCGGCAGCCTGATCTGCCCGTCCATATTCATTGGCCTTCGGTGCTATCAAGCTACTATCGACCCCTTTTAACTCTGATTCGAGATAGTTGAACAGGTCCTTTCGGCTTATCTGTTTGGGAATGAACGAGGCGACCTGGTCATTTTCGGTGGCAAAAGGGGGGTTCGCAAACAGATCCATCAACACCCAGTATTGATAAGCCCGCAGGAAACGCGCTTCCGCCCGGTAATGCCGGACGCTGTCCGCCGAAACGCCGGTAATTCCTCTGCCGGCTATATTGGCATCGGAAGACTGCCGGATGTATTCGTTGCACAAGGTGATCTGGAAAAAAGCACGGTAATAGAGCCCGTCGATGATCGGATTGATAGCCGACCAGCTCATTTCATGCAGTCCCTGGACACCGGCATCATTCTGCCAGGTCCATGCCGCCTCATCCGTAGTCAGCTCCTGGAGGTTGAAGTAGAGCCGCAGAAAGTCGGAATTCCCTTCATCGGAAATGATCTGCGTGGATTCGTGGGGGACAATTCCAGTTTTTTTGTACAGGAAGCCAGGGTGGAGAGGACCACGCCGACCAGTATGATTATTTTAAAATGATTGTTGTTCATATACTAATTTTTTAGGGCTGTCAGAATAGTTTAGAAGTCCAGGTTGACGCCCAGAGAAAAAGTCCGGGGCTTAGGGTAAATATTATTATCGATACCCGGGTTGTTACTGGTACCTGCAGCAATTTCAGGATCCAGGCCGGAGTACTTGGTAATGATGAAGACATTCTGCACGCTGGCATTCAGCCGGAGGCTGGCGTGGGTATGGGAAATGGTCCCCACCTTGTACCCGATATTGATATTATCCATCCTCAAAAAGGAAGCATTTTCTATATAATAGTCGCTGAGCAATTCCTGCGCGTTGCCCCCTTTGAATTTGGTGACCAGGTAATTGGCAGAGGCATTGTACAACACGGTGTTGCCGAGGATCTGGTTGAGGGTGCCTCCCTGGCTATGGATATTATTATACGCGTAGTTACCCAGGCTGGAGCGCAGAACAAAACCAGCATTCCATCTCCGGTAGGTTACATTGGTGCTGAATCCGAAGAATACTTTCGGGTCGGCAGACTTGCTCTTAAAAAGGTCGCTCTGGTTAATGATCCCATCTCCATTCTTGTCTACAAAGACGCCTTCGATGGGGCTGCCGGAAGTATTATACACCTGATGGTATAAGTAGAAAGTATTTTTAGGACCGCCGACCGCATTGATGAGGGCAGATTGACCTCCTATCCCGCCCGCAATGGTGCCACTGGGAAAACCAACGTAGCTCGTATCGTTAGGAAATTGGGTCAGTTTGGTGATCGTGTTCTTATTATAGGAGACATTGAAGTTGATATCCCAGCTAAAGTCCTTACCCCGTATAGGTTCGGCATTGATACTGAACTCTATCCCTTTATTCTCCATATTTCCTACGTTGGCCAGCACATAGGCCGCGAAATTACTACCCGCCGCCTGCGGTATGAGGTTCAGCAGGTCTTTTGTCTTCTTCAGGTACACGTCGATGCTACCCGTGATCCGGTTGTCCAGGAACCCGTAGTCCAGGCCGATATTGGTAGTAGCTGTTTGTTCCCATTTGACATTGGGATTGTAGCCGCTGGGCCGGTATCCCTGGTAATAGCTTGGGCCAAACTGATAGGAGGCATTAGCATTACTTAAGGAATAGGAACTCAGGTAGGCAAAATTGGCGATCCCGTCCTGCTGGCCAGTAATCCCGTATCCGATCCGGAGTTTAAGGTCGGAGACTGTGCTACTGGTGCGCAGGAAATTTTCATTCTTTATTTTCCAGGCCAGGGCGGCGGAGGGGAAAACGCCGTATTTATTACTGGGGCCAAAGCGGGAAGATCCATCCCGGCGTATCGTCGCCGTCAAGAGGTAGCGGTCATTATAGGAATAATTGGCCCGGCCGAAGAAGGAGAGCAGGGTATGTTCGGGTTTGTCATAAGAGAAGGCTGGATCGGAGTTCGGCACTTTAGCGCCATTGGCATAATACGTGGGATAGTAATAGACCTTGGTCAGGTAGTCGTTATAAGAATAGCCCGCCAGGACATCCACATGGCTTTTAATGGATCGCAGCTCCTTCGCATAACTCAGGTAATACTCGAATACGGTATTGGTCTTGGTGACTTTGTAAGGATTATTCGAACCGCCTTTTCCCCCGGCAACATAGGCTTCCGCAGCGCTGTCCGGTATGAAGAGGCTACCCGTTCCCTTAGCTACGTCATAGCCCAGATTCACATTTGCATGCAGGTCGGGCAGGAAATGGAAGGCATAGTCCAGTTGTAAACTACCGATGCTCCTTTCGGGGCTGGCCTTGTCAAAGTGTTCATTCAGCAGGCCCAGGGGGTTCTTCCCGGCCAGGTTGGTCAGGCCCGTAGCGGAGCTGGGGTCGAGCCATTCGAAATAACCGCCAAACCGGTTGCTTTTTACCTGGACAGGCTGGGTGGGATCGAAGGTCGCCGCTCCGCCGATCGCGGCCTGGTTGCCAAACCGGGTATCTTCCTTGGCGCCTTTCAGGTTCAGGTTCACTTTCAGGTGATTATTGAAGAAGCTGGGGCTAAGGACAAAAGCCAGAGAGGTTCTTTTCAGGTAATCCGTTTTTAAGACACCGTTCTGATCCTGGTATCCCACCGAAAGGCGATAGGGGAGATAACCGAGCCCTCCGCTGATACTAATATAATTATTGGTGCCGATGCCATCCCGGTAGACCTGGTCCTGCCAGTCGGTGTTAGCCGATCCCAGCATGGCTATCTGGGCGGCCGTGCCATTGGCATTCACCACGGAACGAAACTGGGCCGGGCTCAGCACATTCACTTTTTTGGTCAGTTCGGACAGGGAGCTGGTAGAGCTAAAGTTGACTTTTAAAGGGCCGCTTCTCCCTTTTTTAGTCGTAATGATCAGTACTCCATTGGAGGCCCGGGTGCCATAAATGGCGGCCGCGGAGGCATCCTTCAGCACGGTGAAGGATTCGATATCATTGGGGTTGATAAAGCTCAGCGGGCTGCCGGCTCCTGCAATAGCGCTCTTCTGCCCGGCAGGGATGTCGTTATCCAGGGGCACTCCGTCGATGACGATCAGGGGGTCGTTGCTGGCATTCAACGAAGAGCCGCCCCGGATCCGGATGGTGCTGCCGGAGCCGGGCTGCCCGCTATTTGAGATAATAGAAACTCCGGGGACCTTCCCGGCAATCAATTGTTCAGGGGTGGTAATACTACCTTTTTGAAAGTCTTTTTCGGTGACGGTGGCGATGGAACCGGTGAGGTCCTTTTTCTTAACGCTGCCATACCCGATCACTACGATCTCATTCAGACTGGAATTGCTGGCTACCAGGGATACCGTCATCCCGGCCTCACCGAGGGGAACTTCCCGGATGGTGAACCCTACTGAAGAAAAAATAAGACTCTTCGCGGTGAGAGGGACGGAAAGCTGGAATTCCCCTTTTGCATTGGTCGTAGTGCCCCGGGTGGAACCCGCGGGTACGACCGAAACACCGGGCAGAGGGCTGCCATCCTTTGAGTCCGTGACTTTTCCCGAAATGGTCTTATTCTGTGCAAATAAGGAGCAACTGACTAATAAAGGCAGCAAAAGGATTTTCATCCTTGCAAGCAATCGTTTTTTCATTTTCGTTTTGGTTTTACTATATAAACTCATCACAAGGTAGAATGGACGGGCTTATTCGCTTTGTTCAATCGTTCATTTCTCTGGTTCTAATGATTATTCCTCCCTTACCAGGCTTACCAGGGTCAAAAAGTTTCGGTTTACTTGGTAAATTTGAATGCATTATCATTTTTGAAATATTTATCTGTTGGATATGTCGAACGATCTGCTGCGGACCAAAACCAGGTATACCGGTGTTTATCCGATCCTTGTGCTATTTATCGGAGTGATTTTATATTCCGGTCCCCTTTTCTCCCAGCCCAAACTGCTTTTCAGGCATATTTCCAATGAACAGGGGCTATCCAACAGTACCATAGAGGTCATCTTCCAGGACAGCCAGGGATTTCTCTGGTTCGGCACCCGGGATGGGTTAAACAGGTATGACGGACAGGAGATAGAGATATATAAGAATGATAAGGGGGATACGGCCAGTTTAAGTGACAATTATATAAGGGCCATTTATGAGGACGGGGAGCATCAATTATGGATCGGGACCATTAACGGACTGAACAGGCTGAACAGGGCGAAAAATACTTTTTCCCGTTTTAAACACCAATCGGACAACCCGAATAGTCTTAGCTCCAACCTGGTGACTTGCGTAAAGGAAGACAGGGATGGAAATTTATGGATCGGTACCTATGGAGGCATTAACCTATTGGACAAAAAGAACGGGCGATTTACTGTTTTCAGGCATAGCGCTGACAATACTAATAGCCTTGAGGACGACCGGGTGAATGCTATTTATGAAGACAAAAGCGGGAATTTATGGATCGGTACGGAGTCAGGATTGCAGCTCTTCGATAAAAAAGACAGACATTTCACCCATTTACAAGGGAATGCCATCAAGGTGATCCAGGAAGACAGGCAAGGTAATTTATGGCTGGGTACGGAGGATCGGGGCCTGGAGCTGTTCGATCCTCTTCAAAAAACAGTGACCCCTTTCAGGCATTCCGATAAAGATCCCACCAGCCTGGGAAACGATCTGATCAAAAGTCTGCTGACGGACAAAAAGGGCAATTTGTGGGTGGGTAGTATCAATGGCGGCCTGAATCTGTTCAATCCCGCTAAAAATTCTTTTTTTAACTACCTGGACGAACCCGGGAACACGTCGAGTCTGTCACAAAGGACCCTATCGGCCCTGTTTGAAGACAGGCAGGGAAATTTATGGATCGGCACCCACCGGGGTGGGATCAATGTATACAGTCCGGGTATGGGGAAGTTCAATCTTTACCGGCAGGAATCGGCTGCCAATAGTCTTAGTTACAGCGATGTGAAAGCCTTCTGCGAGGATACCCGGGGGATTATATGGATTGGAACGGATGGCGGAGGGCTGGATTTTTTCCAGCGGGACAAACGTATTTTTCAGCATTACCGGTACAGTCCTTTTGACGATAAAAGTATCGGCTCGGATGCCGTATTGGATGTGATGGAAGACAGGGAGGGGAATATTTGGGTAGCTACCTGGGGAGGCGGGCTGAACCTGTTGAACAGGAAAACAGGACGTTTTACCCGGTACCAGAACCACCCGGGAGACGGCCATTCTATCAGTTCCAATTTCGTGCAGAAAATATTCGAAGATTATCGCGGGATCTTATGGATAGCCACCTACTATGGCGGGCTCAATTTATTCGATCCCAAAACGCAACAATTCACCCGGCTTATTTACGATTCTTCCCGCAAGACCAGTTTATCCGGTAATAATATCGTTTCCATTCATGAAGACAGGGAAAGCAATATCTGGATCGGAACGGATGACGGAGGGCTGAATTGTTACCATCAAACCACGAGACATTTCTCCCACTATTTTGATAATGAAGAGAAGATGCCCGACCTGCGGGTGCTTTTTACTGACAGCAAAGGGCGGCTATGGGTCGGGCAAAAGGGGCTTTATCTGCTGGACCCGGCCCGTAATATGTTTTCGCTGTATCCGGACCGGGCGGGGCTCTCGAATGAATTTATAAAAGGGATCACGGAGGACGAAGAGGGGTATCTCTGGATAGCCACTTCCAATGGGATCACCCAATTCAACCCGGATACGGATGCCTTTAAAAAGTACAATACGGGGGATGGATTGCAGGGGCTTGAATTCGAGGCCAACGCCTATTTAAAGACCAAGGATGGAGAAATGTACTTTGGAGGGATCAACGGTTTTAATTCCTTTTACCCGGGGAATATAAAGATCAATAAGTTCATCCCACCCGTTTATATCACCGATTTCCAGGTATTCAATAAAAAAATAGCCGTCGGCAAGGCCAACTCCCCTTTACAGAATACTATTTCCCTGACAAAGGAAATAAAGCTGACCTACAAGCAGTCCACTTTTTCTTTCACTTTCGCCGCACTGAACTACACCGTGCCGGAGAACAACCAGTATGCCTATAAGCTGGAAGGATTGGACAAGGATTGGAACTATGTGGGAAAAGAAAGGAAAGCCAATTATACCAATATTAGCCCCGGGGAATATACTTTTCGCGTCAAAGCCTCCAATAATGACGGCATCTGGAATGAAGAGGGCGCCAGTATCAGGATCCTGATCACGCCTCCTTTCTGGAGAACCGGCTGGTTCATCTCCCTGCTGGGGGCTTTTGTGATCTGCTGCCTGTATGCCTTGTACAAATTCAAGACAAGGATGAAGCTAAAAGAATTGGAGAAAAGAAAAAGAGAAGAAATCCACCAGATGCAATTACAGTTCTTCACCAATATCTCCCATGAATTCAGAACGCCGCTGTCCCTGATCCTGGGCCCGTTGGAGAGGGTAATGAAAGAAGACACCCATTCCGCCTTCCGGCATTATTATGCCGTCATGCATCGTAATATCCACCGGTTGACCGGGTTGATCACCGAATTAATGGATTTCAGAAAACTGGAAAGCGGGGCCTTGCAGCTCGGGGTCATGAAGGGCAACCTGCATTCATTCCTGGATGAGATAGCGGAAGAGTTCAGGGACTGGGCCATTCAGAAAGAGATCATTTTTACGTACCCCTCCTCACCTCTTCCGGGAGACACCTGGTTTGACAGGCAGATCATGGAAAAGATCGTACTGAACCTGCTCAACAATTCATTTAAGTACACGAAGAATGGCGGGTCTATCACCCTGGAACTCCTCCCCTCTTTAACGGATTTTAAGCCATCCTTTGACAATGAGCTGATCCTGAAAAATGATTTCCGGGGCAGCCGATATGCCTATATCCGGGTAGCGGATGACGGGATCGGCATTTCAAAAGAATCCATACAACATCTCTTTCAACGATATTACCGGATCACGGAATCGCATCTGGGTTCGGGTGTGGGACTGGCCTTTGTAAAAAGCCTGGCTATGCTGCATAAAGGGGATGTCTATGTATATAGCGACCGGCATAAAGGCACCGAGATCATTATCGGGATCCCCGTTAATGAAAAGGATTATAAAGAAGAGGAAAAGAGGCCGTCCAGCCCTGCAGAAGGCGGGGTGAGGCTGGAGAGCATCAACAACGAGCCTGTCAATCACCTGTCCTCCTCCGAACTGATCTTACTGGTAGAGGACAATGTCGAATTAAGGCAGTTCCTGAAAGACAGTCTTAGTCAATACTATAAAATAATAGAAGCCGGGGATGGGAAATCGGGTCTTGAGCAGGCGAAAAAAACATTTCCCAATCTCATTGTCAGCGATGTGATCATGCCGGGCATGAATGGCATCGATCTTTGCAGGGCGATCAAGCAGGATGATGAGATCCGGCATATTCCTTTTATTATGCTCACGGCCAAAAGCACGCTGAATTCCCAGATAGAGGGGCTGGATTCGGGGGCCGACTATTATTTTGCCAAACCTTTGAATATGGACCTGCTCTTGCTGACCATCCGCAATGTCTTTAACCAGGGGATTAAATTAAAAGAACGGTATGGCAGGGAATACCAGGTAGAAGCCATGGACCTGGTACATTCCGAGAAAGAAAAGGAATTTATGCAGCGGTTACTTTTTATCATCGAATCACAGCTGGTCAATCCCGACTTTGACATTGAATATCTGTGCAGTGAGATAGGGATGAGCCGGACCAAGCTCTATCAGAAGATCAAGAGCATCAGCGGGCAGTCGATCGGAGATTTTATCAGGGCGATCCGGCTGAATAAGGCAAAGGAAATCATGACAGGGGAAGACGTCTCTCTTACGGAAGTGATGTACAGGATAGGGATCCAGACCCAGTCCTATTTTACAAAAGCTTTCAAAAAAGAGTTTGGCAAGACCCCGACCCAGTTCATGCAGGACCTGGAGAGGAAGTGACCGGGTCCCCGGTCAAAATTCTACAGTTTTACCCAATCTTATGGAAGATTTACATTCCGAATAAACCTCCCAGAGAACCGGTGGCCCCTTTCATATCCTCTTGTATACTACACAGTTGCGATAAGACATCCTTTTGCCGCTGAAACTGAGGTGAGTTATCGTTTTCAAAATCAAGAAGTTGGGTTGTAGCAGCCCTGCCCTGGTCAGGGTTCGGTCCTGGTTTCTCTTCCAGGGTTTTAGTTAGTTCCTGCATAAAATTCTTTTATCGTGTGTTTTGAACTTAATACCTTTGAACAATCAATATACCCAAGACGTTTTCGATATTAACACCTGAAAATTGAAATTGTGCGAGGGTGCTGTTTGCCCTGGCATAATATATTTTATACACAAGCCAAAAAACGATGCATATGCCAGCCAATAAACCTAAACAAGACAGCCGCGAAAGTATTAAAAGTAATAATGCCGCTGAGGAAGACAGCTTTGAAATAACTTATCTCCAGAACAAGTTTTTAGTATCCCGTCAGAAAGTGGTGGAAGCCATGAAAGCTTCGGGGAACAATCGTCAACAGGTAGAAACCTATCTGCTGAAGTATACGAAAAAACAAACTATATTATTATAGGTATAAGCCTGTTCAAATCGACTATACGCTCTCCGGAACAAATACAAGTGCCGGCAGCCGCTGGCTTGAGCCACCTGTTGAGTGACAACCATTATTTAGCGGATTGCAGGCTAAAGACGATGGGCTGCCTTTTATAAGATTTTACCATGGGAATGACAGGCTGCAGATAAAGGCCAGGAGCAGGGATGAGATAATTGGTCGCATACGGTTATGAGGTTTATGGATAAATCAGTAGCGGTACCATATTACAACAAAGAAATGAGATCCCGAAAGAATGAGAACCCGAAATGATCCGTATAATAAATATTTCGTGTAGATTAGTTTCTCAAACTAATCTATGCAACGGAAAAAATTTATACAAAATTCACTGTTGGCTGGCGCCGGCCTGCTAACGGCCGGGGCAGCTTCCGCCGCCCCTTCTGAGAAAAAGGGATCGCCGGGGCCGGTCGCGGCCGGGCAACCCTTTAATCTTAACTATGGCATTCACGATGGCATGTTCCGCAACAGCGCCGGCAATGATTTTATCGATCAGATAAAATTCGGGTATGACCAGGGCTTCCGTGCTATAGAAGACAATGGGATGGCGAGAAGGCCCGTCGAAGAGCAACAAAAGATCGGAGACGCCCTGGCTAAACTGGGTATGTCCATGGGTGTCTTTGTCCTTGACAAAGGAGGCAACGGAGCGAATTCCATTGCAACGGGCAAACCTGAATTCCTGGAGATCTTTCTGAAGGGTTGCCGCCAGGCCGTTGAAGTTTCCAAGCGATGTAACGGGAAACTGACCACCGTGGTTCCGGGCGATTTTGAAAGGCATTTGCCCATCGGTATCCAGACGGGTAATGTTATTGAAGCCCTGCGCAAGGGAGCGGAGATCCTCGAGCCTCACGGGATTGTCATGGTCCTGGAGCCTTTAAGCGATACGCCTGATCTTTTCCTGCGCCATTCCGATCAGACCTATGCTATCTGCAAAGCGGTGAACAGCCCTTCCTGCAAGATCTTATTCGATATGTACCATATGCAGCGCAATGAAGGCGATCTGATCCATAACATCGATCTCACGTACAGCGAGATCGCTTATTTCCAGATCGGCAATAATCCGGGCCGGAATGAGCCCACGACGGGTGAGATGGACTACAAGAATATTTTCAAGCATATCTATAACAAAGGATATAAAGGCGTTCTGGGAATGGAACACGGTATTTCCCGGCCCGGTAAAGAAGGCGAGGACGGCCTGATAAAAGCATACCGGGACAGCGATAGCTTTCTGTAAAAATGGGTGCCTCAATTTGGCTTTGAGGCACCCTGCTACATACATAGCCTTAACCTGTTCTTCTCAAAACTTAATGCTAAAACTTAATGCCTTTTGGTAATCCTTGCATTATGTCTGACAGCTAAGACGTTTTTTACAATAGAAACGTTTCGCCGGTTAAAAAAAATAGGCTGTTCAGATAACATCTGACAGCCTGTTTTATTATTCGAAAGCGAAGGTTAGAAAAATTTAGTAACGCCCGGGACGGCGACGGGATAAAATCCATCGGCGTCGGGCAGCACAGGAGGAGCCGCATTAAAATCATACGCGGAAGGCATGATATTCAGGCCGGAATGAAGGGCGGTGTCCCAATCCACTGCCTGCCCGGAATAAGTGGCTAACCTCCCCAGAATAGAAGTCATCGAACTTTTGGCGCCTCTTTCAGCATCCCAGAATTTATACTCTCCTTTGGCGATGGCCTCGAACAACTCATCGTGCTCATTCTGATAAGGTTGATTTTCTTTTGACTTATCAAACTGGTAAATCGTATTCCCTTTAGTGTCGGTGATCCGGGCCTGATCGCAGAATACTTTCCCTTTCGTGCCAATCAGCAGCTCATCTACCTTACTCGCGGTGCCTTTCTGGTGTCTGCACTGGCTGTTCAAAACAGCGCCATTGGCATAATGGAATTCCACGCAATGGTGGTCGAAGATCTGGCCGTACTCTTTTGCTTTCCGGACTTCACGGCCGCCTATGCCCTGGGCTTTTACCGGATAGGCTTCCAGCGCCCAGTTGATCACATCCAGGTTATGGATATGCTGCTCGGTGATATGATCGCCGCATAACCAGACAAAGTAATACCAGTTACGCATCTGGTATTCCATTTCCGTCCAACCCTGCTGGCGGGGATGCACCCAAACGCCGTCATTATTCCACCAGGCATTGGCGCTTACGATCTCTCCGATGGCGCCGTCATGCACCCGTTTCATCAGTTCGCGGTACGAGGTCTGGTAGCGGCGTTGCAATCCGACCACCACATTCAGTTTCTTTGTTTTCGCTATTTCTGCGGCCGCCAGTACCCGCGCGATCCCGGCAGGATCGGTAGCTACCGGCTTTTCCATAAAGATCTGCTTACCCTGGTTGACAGCTTCCTCAAAATGAATAGGGCGGAAGCCCGGAGGGGTCGCGAGGATCACCACATCCGCCAGAGCCATGGCTTTCTTATACGCATCGAAGCCGGTGAACTTATTCTCTTCCTTTACCTGTACCCTGCCCTTCTTGTCTTCAAGAGCCTCCAGGATGTTGGTATAGCTGGTATCTAACCGATCTCTGAAAGCATCGGCCATGGCTACCAGCTGTACGTTCTGTTTGGTACTTAAAGCCTGAACGGCAGCGCCGGTACCGCGTCCTCCGCAACCGATCAATGCTATCTTAATGACATTATCGGCGCCGGAAAAAAAATTGGCCCGGGAAAGAAAGGGGGCGGCAAGCATTCCTCCTGCCAATAAGGAAGAATTTTTTACAAAGTCTCTTCTGCTTTGATCGCGGGGAGGTCGTTGTTGATTCATAAAAACTGCAATTTTAAATGAATGATGATTATTGAAATTGTTATTGTCTTTAATGCATTGATTGATCAAAGAACCGGTCTACCCCGGCGGCATCCGGTTGCTTCACCGGTCTGACCACGCGAAAGCCGATAAAAGGCGCATCGGTATTCCACCATTTGCTTCTGGGGATCTGGGGATCCCTTGCATTCCATTTCTTGTCGGAAGCAAGCCGGGCCGCGCTGCGCAAGGCAGTTGCGTCATCGCGAAAGCTGCCTCCTTTTAAAACGATGGGATATTTAGCGCCGGCTGTATAGGGATCGAGGGTCCATTCGGCCACATTACCCAGGATATCGTATAAGCCCCAGGCATTGGGTTGTAATTGTTTGACAGGATGATATTTATTATCGCTGTTCGCATGGTACCAGGCATATTTATTCAGGGAAGCCGCATCGTCCCCAAATGGATAAGCAGTAGCGGAGCCAGCCCTGCAGGCATATTCCCACTCGGCTTCCGTAGGCAAACGGTAAAAAATACCCGTTTTTTTATACAGCCATTTACAATACATAAGAGCGGCGTACTGGCTCATGCTATTGGCCGGGAATCCTCCTGTTTTTCCCATGCCCAATGTAAAATCTATATAAGGAGGGCTGGGGCGGGTGATGCCATCCGGTATGGGCCCGGGGTCCAGTGACTCGTCCTGGAAGAGTATATATTCTTCGTAGGTCACTTCATGTTCTTCCATCCAAAAAGAGTCGAGGGTGGAGTTGCCCGGGATCGGCGCCATTTTAAAAGAGACGGTGGAATTGGGTATTTTCTGTTCAAATGCCTGGAAAGCGGGTTGGTTTTGCTGGGCATTGATAGCAGGGGACTTTAAAAGCAAGCCAATAAGGCCTATTAATGGCAGAGCAAGGAAAGTAATCGTTGGTCGATGCATCAGTGAGTGAATGAATGATAAGCAATATAATTAAAAATGCCGGATACCGTTATTTTAAAGGAAGGGAATAACCTTAGTTTATTTGATATTTTCTAAAATTAGCCGAGCTTCTCCTGAAAATCCTCCCATTCCTGTTTTCGGTGATCAATAAGGCGGCCCCGGGAAAATGCCTGATCAATTTTAAAGACCTCCGCAGAGAGAGGATACTGCAGGCTGTCGCCAGCCAGTCGGCCTGCGTACCGTCTGCGGCAATCGCGGTGACATTGCGTCTGCGGGTAAGGCCGATGCCTGTTTTAGGGTTAACGATATGCGAATAACGCCGCCCTTTCAATTCGACATACTGGTAAATATCGCCGGAAGTGGCGACGGAAATATTTTTCAGCAACAGCAGGCCGGGAAGGATTTCTTCCTTTTCATTCGGGGCATTAATACCGATCACCCACCCTTGTCTGCCGGAAGGGGGCTGTCCTACGACTATTTTGCCACCGGCATTCACCATCGCCGCCCGATATCCATATTCCGCCAGGAGATCCAGGGCCGCCTGCGCTACAAATCCTTTTCCCAGGCCGCCGACGTCCAGCCGCATACCGGGCTTCTCCAGCCATACGGAATGATGGAGGGTATCCAGGTGTACATACCGATAGCCTGTTTTCCGCAGCGCTGTCTTCAAAGAATCTGCGTCAGGGAAAACCCTGGTCTTACGGGCCTTGCGCCATAGTTTCACAACGGGTCCGATCGTCACGTCATAACTTCCCCCGCTCAACCGGGCAGCTTCAAGGGAACGCCGGAGGATGTCGAACAGGGGATCGGACACTACTACAAACCGGCCCTGGCCACTGGTTGCGCTGAGACGATTGATCTCACTGCTATCGATATAATCGCTCAATAACCCATTGAGAGTATCCGCTTTTTGGAAAGCGGCGGCCGCCGCTACAGAGGCCGCCACCGAATCAGCGGCTTCGATGGTAATGGTGAAAGGAGAGCCCATTTCGGGTCGTTCAAAGATATATTTCTTTTGGGCGTTGGCTATTTGTCCGGTCAATACCAGGAGGGTGAATAATGAAATGTATATCCAGAAGTTTGCCATTGACGTTAAATCTTTAGTAAATTTAACCCGGATCTTCCGGTTAAAGCCGGAAGAGGGTAAATTGTCTGATAAACTAATCTTATGCGTCAACTATTCTTTTCTATTAGTGGGGTCGGATCGCTGCTCTTACTGTTGTCCCTGCCGGGCCTGGCACAGGACAAAGGCGTTCATTTCGAGCACGAGCTCAGCTGGACGGCTATCCAGGCTAAGGCCAGGGCTGAGAATAAGTATATCTTCATGGATTGCTTCACCACCTGGTGCGGCCCCTGCCGGTACATGAGCGCTACTATTTTCCCACAAGAAGAATGCGGGAACTTCTTCAATGATAAATTCGTCTGTGTCAAAGTGCAGCTCGATACCACCGAAAAGGATAACGATGCCGTGAAGAGCTGGTACCAGGACGGACATAATCTCATGGAGCGATACCAGATCAAAGCCTACCCCACTTTCCTTGTTTTTGCCCCGGACGGTCATATAGTGCACCGCATGGTAGGCGGCAGCGCCGATGCAAAAAGCTTTGTAACCCGTACACAGGAATCCCTGGATCCGGATAAACAATATTATACTTTATTGCAGCAATACCAGGCTGGCAAAAAGGATTCCTCCTTCTTGCGAAGGCTTGCGCAGGTGTCCGTACAGGCTTATGATATGCCCAATGCCAGGCAGGTAGCGAAGGCCTATTTCGCCACACAGACGAGTATCTATAATACCGTCTGCCTCGATCTGCTGGATCAGCTTACCGGCAGCACCCAGGATGAAGGGTTTGCCACCTTTCTACATCATGCGAAAGAAGTGGATAAGATTGCGGGCCCGGGAAAGGCCGAAAAAAAGGTGAATGAGCTCCTGGCGCGTGAGTATGTGTATTCAAAAGTATTTAGTGACAATGCGGCTCCGGACTGGCAGGCGCTGAGGGTTTCCCTGGCTGCTAAATATCCTGCCCAGGCGTCGGAAGTGATCGAACAATCCAAGGTGGGCTACTACCAGCAAAAAGGCGACTGGGCTAATTTTCAAACAGCCGTGGTGGCCTATATGAAGAAATACGGCGCCAATGCCAGTTCCGACCAATTGAACGATTATGCCTGGACGGTTTTCCAGAAATGCCCGGATATGAAATGCGTGACGGAAGCCCTGGAATGGAGCAAGCGCTCCTTTTCAGACAACCAGAACCCAATGTATATGGATACTTACGCCAATATCCTCTACAAGATGGGGAAGAAAAACGATGCCATCGCCTGGGAAGAAAAAGCGATTCAATTATCCGACGAGGCAACGCGGAAAAGTCTGGAGCCCACCCTCGATAAAATGAAGAAAGGGGAAAAGACCTGGGATTAACCGAACCTGGACCGGGAGTCCTGGCAGGGAGCAAGTATTTACAAAGGAACGTTCTGATCCAAAAAAACCTGGAATTCCCGGGTATCTTCCGGACTGGTGAACATCCTTTTCTGAATGACGTGAATGTTGCTGATCCTATTCTCTTTCACCGTTTCTTTCACGAACAGCAGGAAAAAGGACCTGGTTTCCTTCAGGTTTTGAAAGTCCCGCCAGGGGATCGTAGCTTCTGTTTTTGTGCCGATCCTTTCCATGCCCCAGTGCGTGAAGCGATAGGTAATACCCCTGATGATGTGGGGCTTGAACCGGACGATGAAGAGGCAGGTCAAAAAGGCAAAGAGCGTGAACAACACGACCATTGCGGCCAGGGGTAAAAAGAACTGGCCTACCAGGTTAAAGGGTTTTATCGTTTCATTATTCCCGGGGACCCATAGACCCAGGAGCCCGGCCAGCAAACCTATACCTATCGCAAAAAGGGCCAGCCTCCTGATCATTTTTGTTTTGAACATCTGATATAAGGATAAGTTGAAATATTCGCCGAAGCTGAAATCATGTGAAATAGTGAAGGTGTCTCTCATCAAAGCGATTTGAAAATAATCCTACTAAAGTATAGAAAATATTTAAGAACGAATAAAATGGCCACGCTATTCGATGTCATCGTTCTCGGTTTGGGGGCAAATGGCAGCTCCGCGCTGTATCATCTTTCAAAAACCCACCAAAAAGTGGCCGGCATCGACCGGTTCACTCCGCCTCATGCGTTCGGTTCGTCCCATGGGGAAAGCCGGATCATCCGGCAGGCCTACTATGAAAACCCGGTCTATGTTCCTTTTATTAAAGAAGCTTATCATTGCTGGGAGGAGATAGAGCATGTTTCCGGAGAGAAGCTATTCCTGAAAACAGGGGGCCTCATGCTGGGCAGGGAAGACACCGGATTGATCCGGGGATCGATATTAAGCGCCGAAACACATAGCATCGCGTATGAATACCTGGACAAGGCCGATCTGCAAAAGCGGTTTCCGGCCTTTAAACCAACGGCCGACACGGTCGGAGTATTGGAAAAAGAGGCGGGAATCCTTTTCCCGGAAAAATGTATAACTTCTTTTCTGACACAGGCGCAAAAGAATGGGGCTGCCGTACAATATGAAGAGAAGGCGCTGAATATTATCCCTGCCGGAGACAAGGTGGAAATCAGCACTTCCAAAGGAACCTATATAACGGGAAAGCTCATCATCAGCGCCGGGGCCTGGGTAGGGGAACTGGTGGCGGGAATAGACAGGCCGGAGCCGGCTGCGAACGGCGGGAACCTACGACTGCCGCTGACGATCGCCCGGCAGGTCCTTTACTGGTTTACCAATAAAAACAGCCGGCAGCAGGTCCATTTACAGCCTTCTCATTTCCCCGTGTACCTATGGGAATATCTTCCCGGTAAAATGTTCTATGGCTTCCCCGATCTCGGGAAAGGTATAAAAATAGCGCGTCACCATGGCGGCGATCTTATCCTGCCGGATGAGCTCACACAGGAAATCAGTTCGTTCGAAAAGGAAGACATGCAGGCTATCGTGGATAAGTATTTAAAGATGGAGGCCCTTTTGAATTCCTCGGCTGTGTGCATGTATACGAATACTCCGGACGGGGATTTCATCATCGATCATCATCCTGAGTATAATAATATCCTTATAGCGAGTCCCTGCTCGGGACATGGCTTTAAATTCAGCAGTCTGACGGGTAAATTATTGAGCGAGCTGGCGACAACTGGAAAAACGACGATGGATATTTCCCCTTTTTCCCTGAACAGATTTCTCATTCCTACCGGAATATCTGGTTATTCAAATGTTTAAAAGCTTCCATGGCGCCCAGGTACTCACAGGTCCGGGCTCCGGCCTTATTGGCATTGGCAATGACCCCCCGCCATTGTTCGCGGTATCTTTCCGGAACGGCCTCTTTTCCAATAAAGTCTTTTTCCTGCAATAAGGTCCGGTCTGGCCCGGGGGCTTCCGCACACAACTGGTATAGTACGGCACCGACAAAAGCATCTCCTGCCCCCGTCGTGTCGACCGGGTTCACCGATATGCTGGGGACGGTCTCTGTCAGAGATCCGCAACGCAGGATCGTCCCATCCTTGCCCAGGGTGATGGCAAATACGGCGCGTGTTTTTTCCTGTAAGGTCGCTATGGCATCCTTCAGCGTAGTGCAGCCCGTGATCAGTAAAGCTTCTTCGTCACTCATCTTGAAAAAATGACAGCTATCCAGGAAATTCCAGGAATGGTCAACGAAGGAGCGGATATTTTGCTGGAATAATAAATGCCGGTAATTCGGGTCGAAGCTGATAAAGATCTCTTTGCGCAGCGCCCGTTGGAGTAGTCCATAATAAGCCGCCTGCAGAGGGCCGGGCAGAAATCCTGTGGCGGAGCCGAAATGAACGATAGCGACTTCGTCCAGGTCCACGGCCTCCACTTCCTGCAGGCTCAATTCCCCGTCCGCGCCCCGGTTGAATACAAAATCCCTCTCTCCGTCTTCCATCAGCGATACGAAAGCAAAACTGGTGAAATGAGCCTTGTCCAGGGTTATCCAACGGGTTCGAACGCCAAATTCTTCCATGACGGCCACCAATTGCCTGCCGAAGGGATCATCCCCCACCCTGGCGATCAGTTCCACTTCCCCACCCAACGAGGCAATGGCAGCGGCAACATTGGTTGGAGCGCCGCCCGGCTTCTTGAGAAAATGCTGCCCCTCTGATAAGGTCTTGCCCTTATCCGTACAGATCATATCGATCAGGGCTTCGCCGATACACAGGATCTTTTTCATTTTCCGGTCATTTTTTAAGCTATTAACAGCCAATCAATGTAGTATTTTTTTTAATAAGATAATCAGAACGGATAACCGATTGCCAGGTTGAGCACCATATTGGAAATATCCGTGATCTTATTGAACACCCATTTGTTGCCATTCGCCAGCCAGGGATACCTGACCGGGGTGGCCACATCCACCCGCAATACGATGATGCTTATGTCGAACCGAAGGCCGGTCCCGATGCCTACCGCCACATCATTCAGGAAATGGCCAGTGAATTTTGATCCGATCCTGCTGGAATCCTCTTGTCGCGTCCATATATTTCCCGCGTCGACGAATAAAGCCCAACGGACGATAGAAAAGAGTTTGGCCCTGTATTCCACGTTCATTTCCAGTTTTATATCCCCGGGCTGGTCCGGGATGAAGATATTCTTATTCGGATTGCCCGGGAAATAACTACCGGGTCCCAGGGCCCTGGAGCGGAAGGCCCGGATATCGTTGGTGCCGCCGGCAAAAAACTCCTTTACAAAGGGCATCGTCGAACTATTGCCATACGCATATCCCAATCCCCCGGTGATCCTGGAGGCCAGCATACTGTACTGGCTGAAACTCAGATAATGCCGGAAATCCAACTCTACCTTGGCATACTGCGAAAAGGGCGTATTAAAGATATCCTTTTGTTTTCCTTTATCGATATTGGCGCCGGTGACCAGGCCCAGCCAATTGCCCGACAGGTCCAGGTTTCCATTGAAATAGAAATTATTCTGATTGCGATTGGGTTTTGCCTGGGAGTTGTAATTGAAATTATAGATGCTGCCGATGATGAATTGCCGCTCGATGGCCCTGCGCAGGGTAATAGTGGTATCCAATACAGCCTGGTAGGCCGGATCGATATTCGTAGGATTCACCAGGTTGATGTTAATAAGGGTGACCTGGTGCTCGGTTTGCAGACTCTGCTTGAAGATATAACCGAAGCTGGTCTTGGCCGAAGTGAGCGTATATCTCTGACTCCGGTCGAAGATCTCGTAGCCGGCATTGATCCTGGTCTTGGGCACGAAGGCGCTGCTGGTGGACCAATGGAAGGGAGAGACGATGCGGGGAATATATAAATTGAGGTCCACCCCACCCCTCTTGGTGATGATCGTCTGTCCTCCGCCAATAGTTTGTTCTTCCAATCCCGCGAAGAGGCTGGCCGTAAGCAGTTCAGCACCTCTGAACATATTCCGGTTGCGCCAGGTGACCGCTACTTCCCCGCCGGTCGTATTATCCGAGCGGGAGAGGCCGGAGACTTCGAAACGAATGGATTTCTTTTGCGAGGGGTTCAGGTAATAAAAGGCATTCAATTTATTACCCAGAGTGGAATCCACCGGTTCAAAGCGGACTTTGACGAATTTAAAAACACCCAGGCTCACCAGGCGGCTGAGAGAAAGATTGTGATCGTCCCTTCGATAAATAGAGCCGGGCCGGAAAATCAGGGTATTGCTAAATAGGGAGGTCTTGAATAATTTGGCCGTATCGATGATATGGTATCCTTCCGGGGTGATAACGCCCCTGTTGCGGGTGGTATCGGAGTGGAGATCGTATTCGGCAAATACCGTAACCTTATTGATCGTATAAACGTCCTGGGCCTTACCCGGCGTCTCGTCCTTAATATTCATTTTCATGTCCACCTGATGGTTGCCCACGGTAGAGTCGATGTCCACTACCAGGTAATTGGGGCTAAAGAAATAATAGCCCCGGTTCTTCAACCGGGTGTCGATCCGGGTGCGTTCGTCCTTTATCACATCCAGGTCATAGGGATCGCCTTTCTTCAGAAGGGTGCGCCGCTGAAAGCTATCTATTACTTTATAGATGGAATCCGATGGATCGTCGCTATGCGGAAAAGTAACATTGCGAATAGTGTATTGGGGGCCAAACTGAGCGGTATATAGGACCGTCAGCTTCTTGTTCTTTACTTCGCTGGTCTGGATGACCGTGTCCTTAAAATACCCCTTATTCTCCAGGTGGTTCTGAAGGACATCTGCATTCTTTTGCAGGATAGAAGCGGAGGCCAGCACGGGAGGCTCTCCTACCTTTGTTTTCAGCCAGTGTTTGAAACCTTTCTCCTTTTTGGGCGTGCCGGCAATATTATAGATCCATAATTTAACCCTTAACCCCAGGATCTTACTGTTGAGACGGGGCCGCAGCAGATCGTTCAGCTCGGAGCGAAGTGCTTTGGCCTTGCCCTTTTTGATAGCTGCGGATTCGATCTTTACCTTATTAGCGACGTATAAGGTCTGTCCATCGGCCAGGTGTTTGGATTCATTACAGGATGCAAAAAATAACATCCCGAAAACAAGAGCGATCCCCATCCATTTTGGTTGTAACTTCCCTATTTTTTTTTCGATCCTGTTCATTTTTGCTCAATTCGTTTTAGGAGTAGCCGGTTTCATTCTCTTCCTTTCTTCCAGCTTCTCCTCTTTGGTACGTCCGAATATCTCCTTTAATTTATTATAATCGAGGGTTAATATAAAGCTGACGCCGGTCTCTACCACCTGCCCTTCCACCACGGCCTCGTATTGATTTTTACGATAAGCCCGGATCATGTAGCGTCCGTCTTTGGTAAGCCTGTAGTCTACGGCCACGTCCCCTGCGAGATTGGAAGCATTCTGATTGGGATTACCGGTTCCCTGCACGTCGAAGTTGCTGCCCACGTTGACCGTTATCCGATCGTTGAAAAGCCGTTTGGACACCGATACGTTCAGCTCGGTATAGTTCTGTTCGGTGCCGGTGCTGAAGTCCTGCTGGTTATTGAGATCAAAATTGATGTCCACCCCTTTGATCAGGCTAGCGGCCAGCTGATTTAACTGGTTAGTCAGGATCTGGCTGGCGCTCTGAAAGGCAAGGTTGCCTACGGTGCTGCCTCCTCCGGCTGGGGAAGGGTGATATCGAAGGTGATCTTAGGTCTCAGCAGCTCTCCTTCCATTTTGAGGGTGACCAGGAAGGGAAGTTTCTGCTTGAATTTATTGATCTCCGTCTGGGTGCGGCCGGAAATTTCGTTTGCGATCAGGTCGATGGAAGGGGTATTAGCCGTATAGTTAGCGGTCATATCCAGGGTAGCGGTCGTGGGGTCGCCGGTCCAGGTAATGGTGCTGCCATGCTGGATGGCGAATCTTCTCTTCAGCACGCTCAGCGAGAGGTTATAGGAGCCACTCTCTACTTCGAAGCCGCCGGTAAGATCGGTCTTTCCGCTCTTATCCACTCCGAATACGAGATTGGAGCGGCCTCTTACGGTGAGGGCATCTCCATTCCTTTCATCGATGACCATGGTAAAAACAGCGTTACTGTCCGTCTCGATGTTCAAGGCGATATCCATTCCTTTGATAGCCGCCTGCCGGGAGGCCAGGAGCCTGGCGGCATGATCCACAAGCGTATCGCCGGGATGATCTTTATCGATGAACCGCACGACGCCCTCCCTGTCTACTACTTCCGGGTTGCTCTCCGGCAGCACAAAGACGAAATCCGTCTTTTTATTGATGCGTAATTCGCCAACCGCCTTCAGGTCATCCACGGGGTCGCCGGTCAGGTTGACGGCAGCGTCCATATTCATTTTGCCATAGAAAAGCTGGTTGCCGGCCTGGGGCGCATTCACCAGCCGGAAATTATTGGCATTGAAAGTAAGATCCAGGTCGTAATCCCTGTAATCGTCCGTGTAGACGTTGCCGTCGATGGTGGCCTTGTTACTGGCGGAGTCCTGGAAGGAGAATTGACTGAAGTTGAATCCATCCTTGTCAAATTCGATGTTATCATTGGAGATCTTCAGGGGTTCGCCCGTCATCACCGGGATGATCATCGCACTGTCGAAGTGGAGGTTGCCATTAATGCCGGGTTTGGCCATGGTGCCGGTGATCGCGAGGGCGCCTTTGAGGAAGCCTTTGATATCCCGGACCTGGCTGATGACAAATGGTTTTATAGAAGCAAGGTTAAGCTGCCGAAGGTCCAGCTTCATATCCATACGGCCTTCGCCGGTATAATACTCTCCTTTCACATTGACATCGTTCTTATTGCCTTGCAGGGAAATATCCGCGGCAAAGGCATTGGCTTTTTCGTTGTTGACCTTGACGGTCAGGTCTCCGATCGGGTCTTTTCGATAGCTAAGCCCTTTAAGCTGCAGGTCGGAGGTGAAGACGGGATTGGTCATGACATGCTGAACTTCGGCCTTGCCATTCAGGGTGCCGTCGACGTACAGGGAGTCCTGGTCGGCAAAACGGCTGAGGGTGTTCAGTTGAAAATTGGTGAAGACCACATCGATAGGAGAAGTTGGAGCGGGTGGGTTGCTGTTGATCTGCAGCGATTCCTCCTTATTGCTGATCGAAAAGTCATTGACGACGATGCCTGCTGAGTCGTAGAGGAGGAAATTATCACGGCTTACCTGCCATGGGTCATAATTCAACAGGAGACTATCGGGGTTCAGGATGAATTTGAGGCCATCCCTCAGCTTATCCAGTTGCCCGGCCAGGCGATAGCGATCTTTTCCTTTGGAGTCTTTCAGTAAGAGTGCGGCGAGTAATTTGTTGTCCGCCAGATAACCCCGCAGGGAGGTCTGGTGGAGGACGAAGCCGCTGCCGGAGCCGCCGGCGATGTCCAGCCGGTATTTCAGCTGGCGGCCTGCGGAGGAATCGGTGGGCGCGGCGGCGGAGCCGATTATTATCGGAGCGAAGGCGCCGGTCGACGTCTGGAAGCTGACCTTCTGAAAGACCTGGCTACCAAACTGGACCTTGGGGGCATTCAGGGCCATGCGGAGATCGTTCCGGTCACTGTTGAAAACAATCTGTGCAGCCATGCTATCCGTGCCTTTGAGGGAAGGCATATAAGCCAGTACCAGCGGAGAGGCCCTGAAACGGATCTGCATCTGCCAGTCCTGTGCGGTAAAAGTCGTGTCTTTGAATCCGTTGATGCGGTAATATTTATTAAGAGTCTGTTCCAGGGCCTGCGGAAGTTCAGTCAGTTTGTATTCACCGTTCCAGTCGAGGTCGGCCATTTCCGAATGAAGCTGGATATCCTCTTTGTCGTCGATCCTCCGGGCCAGCAACAGGATACTATCCGTCGCTAATTTCTTCCCTCCCTGCACCATTACCAGGTTGGCTAGTTTGAGCTGACCTTCCAGGGAATCGGGGTTGGTGCTGGCAAAATCGCCGCTGATCCTGCCTCTGAATTGCAGGGTATCCGATGCCAGGTGCAAGGCCTTTAAGTCCAGCGTATCGATCTGCCAATCCAGCTTCAGCGCGGGAAATTTATGCTGAAGGTCGCCGGAGACCTGCAGGTCGAAGTGGATCGCCTCATTATCAATGGAGGACTGTATTTGAAACTGCCTGTCGGCGATGGAACCATCGAATTGAAAGTCGCGATAATCATATTTTCGGATAACGGCGGAAGCGATATGGCCGTTGAGTGTTGCATTGGCATGAGGCAGGTCGAGGCCCTGGCCCTTGGCGGTGAAGTTGGCCGTCACCGTGCCCCAATCCAGGGTGTCTTTTAAGATATAGCCCAGGTCGAGGGCGCTGGTCTGCAAGGTCAGGTCATAGTTGGCCTTCGCGGGATCCCTGAATTGCCGGATATACCCTTTGGCCGTCACCGTTCCGGAGCTGGTATTCAGCACCAGGTCGGTGATGAGATCCTGTACGCCGCCATTGAGTTTGCCTTTCAGGCTAAAGTGGGCAGGGAGGGCGATATTGGCCGGAAGGGTATTGGGGGGCAGCAGGGCCAACAGGCCTTTTTGGGAACCTGAAATATTTTTTATGTCCAGGTTGGCGCTGATCCTGTTCATATCGGCAGGATAGGCAATCACTCCGGAGAGATCTATTTTCAGATCCTGTATGCCACTGAACTGCAGGGTTTCTACCCGCAGAGAGGCCAGGCTGCCTTTCGCGCGGGCATTGATGTTCCAGGTATCGGCGGGATGGGCAAAGACAGGCTGGACCGCCAGGGACGGAACGAAGGTGAGGATATCTTTTACCTGGATCTTACTGTTGGGAAGGTCGATGTCCAGCAGGGTATGTGAGGGGTCTTTCATCAACGCGGCCAGGGAAGAATAATGGATGCTGGCATTCCGCTGTAAGAAGGTGCCGGGTGTTCTCAGCGTCAGATCTTTCAGCCAGGCCTGCCGGTCGGTGTAGAGAAAGCGGCCCTGTAACTGATCCAGCTCGAAACCTGACCGTTCTGAAAACTGCCCCTTGGTGATTGTACCGCTGATGGAATCTTTATTATAGTTGATCTTACCGGCGTGAAGGGTGAGCTGGTTTATCTTCAGATGCCCGTAATCCATTCCTGTTTTCTGCCGTGGCTGGTTGTCGTCGTCGAAGGCGAGGTTGTCGCCATTGAGTTCGATGGAGGCAGCAGCGAAATGCCAGTCGGAAGAAGAATCCGCCGGGGTTGCGGGGGGTGGGGTCAATTTGCCTTTAGCGGTCGCGGTGTTTTTGGCAGTGGTTGCGGCTTTGCCCATACGGATGACCGTGGTGGTGCTATCCAGGTGTAATTTATTGATATGGACGGTCCGGGTGTTGAGATCGAAGGTTTTCATGTCGGCGATGAGACGGCCCAGTTGCAGGTTGGTGTAGAAGGCATTGACGGCATTCCGATAGTCAAGCTGGCTATTCTCCATCCGGATCTGTCCTAACTGCAGTTGAAAGGCGGTGGCGGTGGCTCCCGGGCGATTCGGCGGAGGCGCGGCGGCCAAGGGCTGGCTTTGGAAGATCCGGGCCCGCAGCCCTTTCATGTAAAAATCGGAAACGTTAAAATGAAGGGCCGTCGGATCGAAGGTCTCCATTTTTGTCTCACTGTTATCTATCCAGACTTCTACGTCATTACCGGTGACCACATCCTTGTAGACCAACCGGATCTTATCCAGCATTATTTTCCGGAGGGCCATCTTCATAGGGCTGGAAGACTTCTTTGTAGTAGTATCCGGAGCCCCGGCAAATGCATCGGCGATAAACTGGAAATTAAAGGCGGTATCGGGGAGTTGCCTTTTCACTTTAACAGTAAGATCGCTGAGTTGTAATTTCCCGATGTCCACATTGCTGTGCAATAATCCCCACATATGGAGGTCGACCTGAATCGTACCGGCGGAAAGCAAGGTATCTTTTTGCCTGTCTTCGATGTAGATATTCTTTATCTCGACACTCTCAGGGAACTTTATGAAGAGTTTGCCAATCGTGATGCGGGTTTTAAGCTTGCGGGAAAGATAGCTTTCGGCCTTGCCCCGGATGATATTTTGTACATAGGGAGTTTGTATCAGAAAGATCACGAGGATCAAAATGATAAAAATCGTCAGCAATATCTTTAAAAACACCCTCGCCAACCTATGAATCGCGGATCTGCGTGGCTTATTTTCCGGCTGGCTGCTTTCCATAAATTAAATTTCAAACTAATATTAAAGCTTTACCCTAACCTGACAAAATACAGACCAACAATAGGGCTTAACCAAATCTTTTAATTTTATAGCCTGGTATGGGGAAATCCCTGTAATTCAGGGTCTTTGTGCGCTTTTTTCCCCAAAGTCGTACCGATTTTTCTACAGGGTTCCCTACCCTTCCGGGCTTTTAGCCCCCTTTACTGGGCGATGGTTTTCTGGCTTCCGATTTGTCGTATTTGTTGGAGTGTATTAAAAAATCCGGTATTTATGCTCAAGCAAGTTCAAACACAGAAGCAACACCATACGATCCTGCCGCAACAGATTGAGTTGCTGAACCTTTTCCATCTGAATACTTTGCAACTGGAACAGCGGATTCAGGATGAATTGACGGAGAATCCCCTATTGGAGGAAAATTCTTCCCAGGATGAGCTCCTGACAGATAAATTTTCAAAAGATACGGTACAGGATTTTCAGAATTGGGAAGAATATGGATACGACGATATTCCTGATTATAAGACCGAATATAAGAATTACCTGCCGACCGATAAAATACCGGAAAAACCCCTGGCTGAGACCCCGGATTTCCGGGAGGAGTTAAAAAAGCAATGTCGCTACCTGACAGTACCTGAAGACAAGTATTTCCAGCTGGACTTCCTCATCGATTCCTTAAATGAGAATGGGTTTTTAGAGCAGGATATGGACGAGCTGGCTTCTGAAATTTCGTTCTCCAAAAAGACCTGGATCGAGCCGGCCGAACTGGAAGAGAGCCTGGCTTATATCCGGGAGCTGGAACCTGCGGGCGCCGGTTGCCGGTCTGTGCAGGAATATATGCTGCTCCAGTTAAAAAAGATGAATACTAAACAGCCGGATGTGCGGATAGCGATCCAGTTGCTGGAGCACCATTTCCAGGATCTGCGGGGTTGTAACCTGGAAAAGCTGAAGCGGCACCTGGGCCTGGAAGACGACGAGATCAAGATCGTATTAAGCCTTTTATCTCATCTCAAGACCCGGCCCTTCAGCCATGTAGCCACGGATAACCAGGTGAATCCCTCCATTTTACCCGATTTCATCGTGCTGGACAATGGGGATGACCTGGAGGTAGCCCTATATCGCCAGCGGTCGTCCAACCTTCATATCAGCCAGTCCTGGGCGGAAATGGTGCAAAATACCTCGCAGAATTCTACGGTGGAGAAATCCGCGAAACAATATCTACGAAGTAAATTATCATCTGCGCAATGGTTTATCAACGCTATTCAGCAGCGGGAATCCAATATGCTGAAGATCATGAAGACTATTGTTGAATTACAATATGAGTACTTCAAATATGGCGACATCCTTTTGTTACACCCCATGAAATTAAAAGATATCGCCGATAAGGTGAAAGTGGATATATCCACCGTATCCCGTCTCACCTGTAATAAATATGCGGAAACCGCCTTTGGCACGATCCTGCTAAAGGATCTGTTTACGGAAGGGATCGTGAATAAAGAAGGGAATAACATCAGTAATAAAGTCATTCAAAGCATAATCGAAGAGCTGATCCAGACGGAGGATAAAAAAGCGCCTTATACGGACCGGCAGCTGGTATCTATTCTGGCCACCCGGGGGTATTCGATCGCGCGGAGGACTGTCGCCAAATACAGGGAGCTAATGGATATTCCCATAGCGCAGATCCGTGGGTTATGGGAGTAGGGGTTCCTGTTTTAAAATGCGAAGCCGACGTAGATCGATACTCCCGCATTTTTTGAATTCTTTGTCAGATCGCCGGAAAGGCTGCCTGATTTCCCGATGTTGCTCAGTCCGTAGTTGTAACGGGCGCCCAGGGTGAATGCCGACACGTCAAAGCCCACACCACCAGCCAGCCCGACATCCCAACGATTGAAATTATCCGCTTTCAGGTCGGTGGCGCCCTGGATATCCCCATTGCTGTTAACGTCTTTAACGTTGGCTGAAACCAGGTAGCCAAGATAGGGGCCTGCATGGATGTTAAAATTCTTCGTAAGGTTGACTACCGCCAGGACGGGCAATTCCATATACCCTAGGTTGAATCGGTATTCTCCATTACCCTGAACCAAATTGCTATAGGTGTCCTTTGCTCCCTTGACACTATACAATAATTCGGGCTGGATAGAGAAGCCGGTAGTAATGGGAAGTTTCGCAAATATGCCCGCATTGAATCCGACCTTCATGTGTTCTTTGGATACGTTGTCTACATAGAGACTGGTGAAGTTCACCCCGCCCTTGATACCAAATTTGGGTGTCAGCTTATCCCCTCCTGTAATTGCCTGTTGCTCCTGGGCTTGTGCATAAAAAGAGGACGCTATCAGCAAGATCATTACTGTCTTTTTCATGGCTACTTGTTTTTTCATTACAGATTAATTGTTTGTTATTTCCCTATTCAATCTATTCAATTGTTATGCCCAGTCTGGCATAAAACTCGCTGTTATCTGGGTAAACACTACTATATGAGAGCGATATGGACAGGGGCAATCGGGTTTGGCCTGGTAAACATCCCCATTAAAATCTACTCTGCGACGCAAGAGAGCGAGCTGGATCTCGATATGCTGGATAAAAAAGATCATTCCCATATCCGGTTTAAAAGGGTGAATGAAAATACAGGCAAGGAAGTAGCCTGGGAGAATATCATAAAGGGGTATAAGCTGGATGACCGGTACATTGTCTTGACCGAGGAGGATTTTGAGAAGGCGAGTCCGGAGAAGACCAAATTGATCGAAATAACGGAATTCGTTGAGGAGGCGGAGGTCGACGGGATGTATTACGAAACTCCTTATTACCTGGAACCGGAAAAATCAGGGACGAAGGCTTATATATTATTACGGGATGCGCTGCTTAAGACCGGCAAGGCGGGGTTTGGCAGCTTTGTATTGAGGAATAAAGAGAGCCTTTGCCTGATAAGGGCTTTGGAGGATGTATTGGTATTGAACAAGATCCGGTGGGCGCAGGAGATCCGGTCGACTGAAGAGATCAAAGTGCCTGCGGGGAGCGCTAAGCCGGCGGAGATGAAGATGGCGATCGAGCTGATAAAGAGTCTCAGCGGCAAGTTCGATATCTCCAGCTATAAGGATACTTATACGAATGAGTTGATGAAAGTGATCAAGGCGAAGGCAAAAGGCGGGAAACCGGCCAAACCCGTATTGCGGGTAGTGCATTCTCCGAATAAGGATCTGCTGTCGCAGCTGAAGGCGAGCCTGCAGGGCGGGAAGCGGAAGGCGTCATAGACGCCGGTGGCGCCTATTATCAGGACGATCCCGGCGATGATGGCTCCCGTGACGGTATGCCTGGATTGCTGAATATTCAGAAGCCATGGGGACTTCCCGCATGTAGAGTTTCTTCCCCAATTTAGGGTATAAATGGTTTTACAAGGACTCACCATGCCTCTTAAAATAATTGGCAAGCATTTTTCATTGTACTTATCGGCAATCATTTCCTAACGCAAAAATCATATTTATGAGCGGTCTACTTTATCTCATCGCAATTATATTGATCATCGGCTGGATCTTGGGAGCATTCGTATACAGTGTGGGCGGGTTGATCCATGTATTAATCGTATTAGCAATTATCTCTCTGATATTGGGTATTATCAGACGAGCGTGATCGAATTACGATCGGTTCCAGGGTGTTAAGGGATAGGGTCTATTGACCCTTAAAGCCGGTCAGGGGTGACCGGCTTATTTTATAAACCCCCTTTCGGCCTATAGGCTGAAAGGGGGTTTATGTTTTATCGGTTGCGAGGCATCGAAAAAATGCGAGGCATCGCAGCGTACGCTAGTAACCTGTGTTTTGTTGGATACCGGGGTTTGCCAGCACTTCATCATTCGGAATGGGGAAGATGAAATTGAGGGTGGTTGCCGGATTGACGGTGAGGCTTTTAATGATTGCATTGGAAGCGTCCTGGGCCTGGGGTTTGACAAAGGTCCGTTGCAACCGGTACAGGTCCCAGAACCTATACCCTTCGAATGCCAGCTCTTTCTGCCTTTCCGTCAGGATATCCTCCAATACCTGGGCGCCGGTGGAAGCATATCCGGCATAGGCAGGATCTCTTTTCTGCGCCACCATATTGAGGTATAGTAAGGCATTGGTCTGATCGCCCAGGTTGTAATAAGCCTCCGCCAGGATCAGCAATACTTCCGCATACCGAACGATTTTCACGTCATCGAAATTGATATTATCGATGGGGTATTTGGTCACATAATAAGCGGTGCCCAACTGGCCTGAACGGGTGGAAGGATTGTATAGTCCTTTGCGCGTATCGGTGACCGTGTAAGAATTATACAACGCCTGTGTCGCCAGGATATCGCCGTAACTGCCTCCGGCGGTCTTGGGTACGTAGATATTAGCCAGGGTGCCGTCTGAAACACTGTTGTTGGCGTCGTTGGTTACTTCGAACATGGTTTCCGCCTTATCCGTCCGGGGGGAAGTGCCGGCCCAATAGGTTACCAATCCCTTAGAAGGGACCAGGGCATAGCCTCCGTTGGTCACCACATCCAGGGCCGCATTCTTTGCATTGGCCCAATCGCCCATATGCTGATAGACCCTGGCCTGCAGTCCTTCGATCACATATTTGGTAACATAGGAAGAATTCAGGACCCGGCTGCCACCCGTTAAAACAAATTTCATCGTGGTGCCCTGGTCATATTTTATCAGGGACAAGGCCTTGCTCAGGTCGGAAAGGACCTGGGCATATACTTTCGACACGTTGTCGCGGGCGGGTTTGGCCAATTTGTCGAATTGCAGGACGATCGGAACGCAGGGATTGTTTCCTCCGGCTGCATAGGGTAGCGAAAAATTCCTGGCCAGGTCGAAATACACCAGGGCCCGGACCGCATAAGTCTCGGCATACATATGGCTAATATTATCGGAAGTGTCGGCTACCCCGGAATTGATGATGATATTGGCATTTTTTATCGCCGCATACGCATTCTGCCAGATATTGCTGGGATAGCTATTGGTTTTATCCATATCGTATTGGTTAAAGCCCAGGTATCTTCCCGAGTTGGCGGAGGATAAGAAACTGTTATCCGACATCAGGTCCCCCTTGATAGCATAGGTTCTGCCATAAAAGTCCGTGGCCCGTAGAGAGGAATACAATCCCAAAACGGCTGTATTCAAATCGGCCTCACTTTTTATGGCAACATTGACATTTACTGCGTTGCCAGGCGACTGGTTCAAAAAAGATTTTGAACAGGAGGGGCCGGCCAGCATTATAACAGCCAGTGCCAGCAGGCCTGTTTTATATTCGATTGATAAGTTTCGTTTTTTCATGTTCAGACGATTTAATCGGGTTAGAATTTAGAAGGTTACGTTGAGGCCTACCGTATAGGATTTCGACAGCAGGACCTGCTGCTGGTTAATCCCCAGGATGCCCTGTTCGGGATCGCTCAGGAGATTAGGAGCATAGGTCTTGGTCCACAAATTGGTACCCCGTACATATAAATTGAACGCGCTGATATGCATAGTCTGCAGCAGGGCCTTGTTCGTAAGCTTATATCCCAGTTGTACGTTGCGAAGGCGGATATAGTCTCCTTTGTACAAGATCCTGTCGGAACCGCTGCCGGATCCGGTGGAGTTGGAATACACATATTTTGGCACGTCCGTTATATCTCCCGGTTTCTGCCATCTTTTCAGGTCCTGGGCGTATTTACCCCTCGTGGGATAAGTGCCATCCAGGAAATAGGTGGCATACCCTTCCTGGAAATAATTTCCATAGTTATAATAAAAATCAAATCCCAGGGAGATGCCTTTGTAGGTGAATGTATTGCCCAGGGATCCGAAATATTTAGGGTCCGCATTTTTCCCCACCAGGAACAAAGCGGCGGTAGCTCTGGAGGTAGTGGTGGATTTTCTGGTGCTGTCCGTGTACCAGTTGGGCGTACCGTCATTCGGATTCACGCCGGCCCAGCCTCTTGTATAAAAAGAATAGATAGACTGCCCTTTCCTAAGCAGAAAGTTGCTGTTCTGCGGGTTGGCCTGATCGCCCGCCGGCAGGCGGGTAATGGTGTTGGTATTATGTGAAATATTAAAGTTCAGTTCCCAGGTAAAGTCCGGTGTTTGCAGCGGAATGGCATTGATCGTCAGTTCATATCCTTTATTTTCCAGGTCCCCGATATTATTGATGAAGTTGGTGAAGCCGGTCGTTCTGGAGATCTGCTGACCCAGCAAGGCATCCTTGGTGGTACGTTTGTAATAGTCGGCGGTGATGTTCAGCCGGTTCTTGAAAAAGCTGATATCCATTCCCACATCTACCTGTTGGTTTTTTTCCCAGGAAAGATGATCATTGCCGACATTATCGAAACGGCCTCCGGCAATACCGTTATAGTTATATCCATAGCCATAAGTCTGGCGCCAGTTATAGTTGCCGATCTCGGCATTCCCATTGCTGCCGTAGCTGGCCCGGAGCTTTAAGTTGGAGACGATACGCGAGGCATTGGCGAAAAAAGCTTCGTTGCTGAGAGTCCAGGCGGCGCCTACCGACGCGAAAGTACCCCAGCGTGAATTTTCGCTGAACCGGGAAGAGGCATCCCTTCTGACGCTGCCGTACAAGTTATACCGGTCGCCATAACTAAAGGTGGCATTACCATAATAACCCTCGAAGGTATAGTTAGACCCTGACACCTTTCCGTTAGTGGAAGTAGCTCCATTGGTAGACAGGTACAGATCGGCATTCGGAGGGAAGCCGGTTACGTCTCCAATCTGTTGAAAATAATCATTATGGATGGCCTCATGACCGGCTTTGATATCCACATAGAATTTCCGGTCGCTAATGAGTTCCCGGTGATAGTCGAGCTGGTTGATCCAGTCGAAGAGGAAATTCCGCGAATAGTAAGAGATCCCTTCGCCGGCGGAGCCGGACGCGTCTCCATGAAAGGGGTTGTTGTACTGGTATTCTTCATCAGTGGCATACTGCAGCCCCATATTGCTGGTAAATTTAAGTCCGTTGAGGATCTTATATTCCAGGGTTTGATTACCAAGGCCCTGGAATCCTTTCAACCATCTTTTATCATGCGCGGCGATATAGAGGGGATTGTAATGGGTAGGGAACCCCGTATTAACGGTGCTGATATTCAAAGTGCCATCCGGGTTATAGGGTGTCTGCGTGGGTCTTAATACCAGGGATACATAACCTGGGTTACCGAAAAAGCCGCCGCCGCCCGAAGAACCGCTGGAAGCCAGGGCCGAATTCTGCAACACATCTCCGATGGTGATCTTAGTCGTAAGGGTCAGCCTATCCGTGGCCGTATACGTTATTTTTACATTCCCCGTGTACCGGGTCAGATCCGTTCCGATGGTGGTGCCTTGCTGCTTAAAATAGCCTCCCGATAAAAAGTATTTTATTTTTCCTTCCCCGCCCGTGGCGCTGAGGTTATATTGCTGCTGGGTGCCCGTTCTCGTGATCAGGCCCAGCCAGTCTGTATCAAGGCCGGTAGTATCACCGTACTTGTGCAGCGTGGAGGTAATAGTAGCAGCGGAATAAGAAGTGGCATTGACCATACCCTCCTTCAGAAGCATGAACCAGTCCGCAGCGCGTAAGGGCCTGCCCGCTTTGGGGGGAAGCACCGTCTTATTGTTTCCCACTTCCGCATCCAACCTGAACTGCGCTTTTCCCTGTTTGCCGCTCTTGGTGGTGATGATGATGACGCCATTAGCGCCCCGGGAGCCATAAATGGAGGTGGCAGCCGCATCCTTCAACACGGAAATACTTTCGATATCGTTGGCATTGATCGTAGCCAGGACGTTGGTGCTGGGATTGATATTGAACGTCCCGGTACCGGAGAGGCCGGTGCCGTTGCCGTTGGCCAGGTCCCCCGAATTGATCTGTATACCGTCGATCACATATAGGGGTTGGGAAGCTCCGTAGGAGAAGGAACCGATCCCACGGATCCTTATCGGCTGGTTAGCGCCGGGCTGGCCGGTGGTGGCGGTGGATTGCAGCCCTGCCGAGGCCCCCTGTAACATCTCGTCTACTGAAGTGAAGGGCTTGTTCTCCAATTTGTCGCCACTTACTCTTACAATAGAAGCTGTAGAGCTTGCTTTTTTCTGGGTGCCATAACCAACGACCACTACCTCATCCAGGCTGGTAGTAGAAGGCCGGAGGGAAAAATTGAAAATGCTTTTGTCGCCGATGGATATTTCCTGGGGTAAAAAATTCAGGGCCGAAACCAGCAATGACTTGCCGTCCGGAGGAACTGATAACGAAAAAGTACCATCTGAAGAAGTAGCGGTGCCGGAGTTACGTTTGGCCCCTTTTAGCAGGACAGTGGCATTGGGGACCGGATTGCCTTTGTCATCGATGATCTTACCGGTTACGGTTCGATTTTGTGCCATTAATTGGCTGATTGCTATGCATAGGCATAGCAAAACAAGCAGGTGCTTTCTCATTGTTGTAGTTAGTTAGTTAGCAGTTAGAAAAACATGAAATAAGTAAAAAACATTAATATTTAACAAAAAATCCGTGGAAATATTTCGCATCATAAACGGAACTAATATGTCATCCGGCTAACTGCAGGGAGAGCGCAGGGAAGCTGCGGATGACCGGTAGACGGGGCGATCATTAATATTTCTTCTTGATGCCATAAAAAAAGCCATCCCGAAAATCCAGGATGGCCACATCTACACCTAACTACACAATCTTTCATTTCTTTGTTTTCCGTTGGCCGGTATCGGCATCTCCGTTCTCTGCCTCCAACGCCTGCCAGTTAACATTATTCTCGGCGATATCCGTCAAAAGGGAATCTGCGGCTTTTTCTTCCTTCAGCGTCTCTTCCAGCAGCGAAGCGACCTCGTTCAGGTGCATATTGCCTGCGAGTTGTACGAGGGTGCCATAGGTGGCTATTTCATAATGTTCTACTTTCTGAGCGGCGGCGATCAGCGCTACGTCACGGGTCAGGCTGCCGGCTTCCGTCTCTTCGGCCATTTCATCTGCCTCTTTCGTCAGCCCTTCCATGGCCTCGCATTTTTTAGTCTGTGCCTTTTTGCCCATTAATTCAAAGGCTTTTTCCAGCCGGGCAACATGTTCTTCGGTCTGGGCCAGATGATCGTCGAATGCGTCCTGCAATTCTTCGGTCGTCGCCGCTTTTTTCATTTTTGGTAAGGCTTTGGTGAGATGTTTTTCCGCCCAATAGATATCCTTTAGCATATCTACAAATAATTCCTGCGGGGAGGTGGCTGTCTTTTGCATGCGATCATTTTTTTGAATGAATAATAATTTGTGTTGGAGTAATGAGGTGTCAGTTCTTATTTATTGAAGAAAAAGATATGCCAGGGAAAACCAAACGGGAAGAGGGGCCGGGTTGTGTAGTATTCTCCCCGAATGAGTATCAGGACTGTTGCGCTGACTGGGCACTCATCCTTTTGGCGGCAGCTTCCAGGTCAATACCCTTGCCCAATACCGGTTTGAAGAGGTCGCCTTCTTTTTTGAGGCGGTCGTGAATATTGTAAATGTTAAAAATTTCCGGTTTCAGTTTTTTTGTCAATTCTTCCCAATACAAGGGGGTGGAAACGGTAGCGCCCGGCCGGGGGCGAACGGAATAAGGGGCAGCCAGTGTCTGGATGGCCCTGTTCTGGAGGAAGTCCAGGTATATCTTTCCTTTTCTTTTCGCCGGCGTCCTTTCCAGGCTGGTGAAAGCCGTCAGCTGCCGGTGGGCCTCCCCTACGATCAGTCTTGCCAGTAAGCGGGACTGGTCATAGGTATATTTCGCGCCCAGCGGAATAAAGATATGCATGCCTGTCGCTCCGGAGGTCTTACAGCAGGCGGGTATCTTCAGGACGTCCAATATCTTTTTTATTACCAAGGCGCATTCTATCACCTGGCTGAACGGGTTCTTATCGGGGTCCAGGTCGATGACACACCAGTCGGGCCGGTCAGGAAATTGAATACGGCTATGCCAGGGGTTCATTTCGATACAACCCAGGTTGGCCATATATAGAAGACTGGCTTTACCCGTGCAGACCATGAAATCAATGTCCCCTACCGATTCGCTGTTGAAACGGTAGGTCGTGATCCAGTCCGCCACCTTTCCCTCCGTATTTTTCTGATAGAAATGGAGGCCGTTAATCCCATTGGGATGCCGGTTCAGAGATTGGGGTCTGTTCTCCATATAAGGGAGAATATAAGGCGCCACCTTGTCATAATAATTTAACAGGTCTCTTTTGGTCAGTCGTTCTTTCGGCCAGTATATTTTATTTAAGTGCGTGAATTTGAGCTCCTGCCGTTGGATTTTCAGGATCTTTTCGTCGATGCTGTCGTCCGGGAGGAAGCCGGGGGAGGTGGTGCGGGTTGAAGCGGAGGAACTCATATACAGGAGATTTATAAGTTAACGCTAAAAATCCGTGCCAGGGAGCGCAAGTCTGGCTTAAAGCTTGTAGCTTGAGGCTATCGGCTATCAGGCAGCCCTTCCTTTTAAAGTTTAAGTATTACGAATATGCCGGATCAATTTCTAAGTCAATTCGACCGATTTCCTGATTTTGTATGGGACAGCCTGTTGGCAGGTGTGGCAATCATCATCGGGCTGATCATAAAGTTCATGCTCTCGCTGCTGTTGCGGAAGAAACCGAAGGACGGGAAGCCCGCCTTTTCCTTCACGCGTTCCCTCCTGTCGCGTCTTGGCAAACCCTTCAGTTATTTTTTGCCGCTGCTGACCCTCAATTTTCTGCTGCCGCTGATGAAGGTAAAAGCCAGCATCTACCCAGCCCTCAATAAGACGGTGGAGATCTTATTGGCTATTTCCTTCGCGAATGTATTGATCGGGCTCGTCAAGATCTTTGAAGATTATGTCTACCATTCTTTCGATATCCAGAAAGCCGATAACCTGAAAGAACGGAAGATCAGAACGCAACTGCAGTTCATCCGGAGGATGGCCATCAGCCTGATCATTATCCTCACCGCCTGCCTGATCTTACTGAGTTTCAACAACCTTCGTAAACTGGGGGCGGGCCTGCTCACCGGCGTGGGAGTAGGAGGTATCATCATTGGTTTTGCCGCCCAGAAGTCATTAAGCAATTTACTGGCAGGTTTTCAGATAGCCTTTACCCAACCTTTGCGGATCGACGATGTACTGGTCGTGGAAGGAGAATGGGGCCGGGTGGAAGAGATCACGCTCACCTATGTGGTCCTGAATATATGGGACCAGCGCAGGCTGATCCTGCCCATCAATTATTTTATTGAGAAGCCTTTTCAAAACTGGACCCGGAATACGGCGGACATCATGGGAACCGTCTTTTTATACCTCGATTATACCGTGCCCCTGGATGCATTGCGGAAAGAGCTGACCCGACTGCTGGAAATCAATCCTTTATGGGACAAAAGAATCAATGTGCTGCAAGTGACGAATACCAGTGAAAGGACGATTGAAGTGAGGGCGCTGATGAGCGCCAGCAGTTCGGGGAATGCTTTTGACCTTCGATGTGATGTCCGGGAGGGGTTAGTCAAGTTTGTCCAGGTCCATTATCCGGATAGTTTCCCCGTGACGCGGGCCATTGTGGAGGGGCTTGCCCCTCCACAGGGGGCCAGGGATGGAGCGCCAGAGGCCGGCAAGGGAGCGGGAGCCCCGGATCCCGCAAAGCTGGAATGATTTTTTAAGGGATCCTATTAAAAAAACTATGGAAAACCTAACAGAAAAAACCACACCTGTGGCCGGACAGGTCCAACATACCAATACCGAAGGTGAGATGAAAAACAAACCCGTTTATGAACGGGAATATGACCGGGAAGAAAAAAAGCTATATGGTAAAGTAGCCGTCGTCTCCGGCGGAGACAGCGGGATCGGCCGGGCCGTTGCCGTACATTTAGCCCGTGAAGGCGCGGATATAGCGATCATCTACCATAAAGAAGAGGAAGATGCCCGTACCACGCAGCTACTGGTCGAAGAAAAAGGGAAAAAAGCCATCATCATCGCGGCCGACGTGAGCAGCGAGAGCGACTGCCTGTTCGCCATACAGATGATCATGGAGGAGTTCGACCGGCTGGATATCCTGGTGAATAATGCCGGTGTTCAGCATCCGCAAAAGGGCATTGAAAATATTTCGGAAGAACAGCTGGAAGATACTTTCCGGACGAATATTTTTTCCCAGTTCTTCCTGGTAAAGGCAGCGTTGCCTTATATGAAAAGAGGAGGTGCCATTATCAATACGGCGTCCGTCACGGCTTATCATGGCAATCCTACCCTATTGGATTATTCCTCTACGAAAGGGGCGATCGTCGCTTTTACCCGGTCTCTTTCTTTGTCCCTGGTGGATAAAGGAATCCGGGTCAATGCGGTAGCGCCCGGTCCTATCTGGACGCCGCTGATCACGTCTACTTTCCCCGATGAGAAGATCGCTACTTTCGGCAAGGACACGCCGATGAAACGAGCCGGTCAGCCTGCAGAGGTTGCGCCTTGCTTCGTCTTTCTTGCTTCGGATGACGCCAGTTATATTACCGGGCAGGTATTGCATCCCAATGGAGGAGTTGAATACATGAGGCCGTCCCATTAAGATTGAATAAGCAATAAGAATGCCCACAAAGGGGCTAAACGATGTTATAATCGAAATAAATAATATGAAATATCCTTTCTTTATGCAATAAATCGGCCTAATGATTAGAAATCAATCAATTTTCCATGAGTAATATACATCATATTTATAATTTATTTAATTTAGTCTTAGGATAAGGTCTAAATCGAGTCGACTCCTTACCCGGTATGTTCATACCGGGTTTTGTTTTTAAAATATTATTTTTGAAGCATTCAAGAATAATATGATCCCCCATTATCGCCTTTTCCTCCTTACGCTGTTTAGTTCCCTGTTTTTTGCGACCCATCTTCTTTTTTCCCAATCAGGGACCAATGCATCCGGAGCAACCCAAAAAATCGATTCACTGATCAGCGCCCCGACGGCTCAGCCTTTATGACCGGTTCTATCAGCAAACAGATCACCGCCGTGCTGGTCCTGCGGGCCTATGACCAGGGTAAGTTGCGCCTACAGGACACTCTCAGGAGATATTTACCTGACCTGAAAGCCAGTTGGGCCGACTCCATAACCGTCCACCAGTTGCTGACGCATACTCACGGCATTACCTACCTGGATCAGCCGCTGAGGAATGGTCTCCACAGCCAGCGACCTGATCAAATGGTCGTACTGGAAAATATCGAGTGGGATCCAAATGATCTGAAGAAGTCGTTCTATTATCACCTTCAGATACTGAAGATCCTGGCTTCATCCAAAGGTTTCTAGCGCCCATCGATAAAGATGAAAAGTTTTTGTATACGGTCCTTTTTGATCACAAAAATATCCTGCCCGGTGATAATCATAATGTTAATTGAATAAAAAATCTGAAACACTTCAGTCTGGCGTAGAATTCGCAGATATCTTCCTTCGAGTCTTATACAAATTTATTCTGAATATAATTTTTTAGCCGTACATTGACAAGTGTATTGATACATGATACAGTAGGGTCTGTCGATCAAGGTTACTGCTAATTACCGGATCATTTTCCGGTTCAAAGGTGGTGATGTTTACGATGTTGATTATATAGATTATCACTAATTATCACTAAAAGATGAATTCACTATGTTGAAACGCGGTTTACCCCCCTCCCATCCGGGAGCCATCTTACGAGAGCTTTTTGTTAAAGAGCTCAATTTATCTGTGACAGAACTAGCCAAAGGACTTCACATGACGCGAGCCAATCTTTCGGCCGTGATCAATGAACGAGCCGGGATTAGCCCTGAGCTAGCTGTCAAATTATCCGCAGCTTTTGGCAATACGGCTGAATTCTGGATTACTTTACAGAAGAACTATGAGCTTTGGCACGCCGAGAAAAAAATAAAACGGTCGACTATTCGACATTTTCGCTTGCCAAGCGGTCGGCAGAAAACAGCACTGGCCTAGCGGTAAAATACGCCATTCATTCCTGAGGGATATGAAAGGATTAAGTTATTCCCCGGGTTATCCCGAAGTAACCCGGGGAATGTCCGATCCTGAAACGGAATAATCTCTATTCCAAATACGCTCCTACGCTGGCCGGCTGGAAATTAAAGTATTGCCGGGCATTGTAGTAACAAATATCCCTGACTACCTTACCTATCCATTCCAGGTCATTAGGCAATTCGCCATTGGTGATCTCTTCCCCGAACAGGTTGCAAATAATGCGGCGGAAATATTCATGCCGGGGAAAGGAAAGAAAACTGCGGGAGTCGGTCAGCATACCTACGAAACGGCTTACCAGCCCCATATTGGACAGGGCATTGATCTGCCGGGTCATCCCGTCTTTCTGGTCCATGAACCACCAGGCCGAACCGAATTGTATTTTCCCCGCGATGGATCCATCGTTAAAATTACCGATCATGGCCGCCATCAGTTCATTATCGGCCGGGTTGAGGTTGTAGAGAATGGTTTTGGCGAGTTTGTCTTCCCTATCCAGCCGGTCCAGGAATTTCGCCAGCGCCCTCCCCTGCGAAAAATCCCCGATCGAATCCCATCCCGTATCGACGCCCAGGTTTTGCATCATCCGGCTATTGTTATTCCGGAGAGCGCCCAGGTGAAACTGCTGTACCCATCCCTTTTTCCAGTCCCATTCCGCAAAATGAACCAGCATAGCGGATTTGAATTTACGCCGTTCCGTCTCGCCGAGCCCTTTTCCCGATCGGATCTTATCGAAGATAGTCTCCACTTCCATCCCGGTGAATTCTTCCGCATAAATCTCTTCCAGACCATGGTCGGAGACCCTGCATCCCACAGAGGCAAAATAATCATGCCGGTTCTCCAACGCAAACAGGTAGTCGTTGAAATGGGAGATGGCAATATTAGTGGCGGCTTCCAGCCTCTTTATATAGGCGTTGAAATGTTCCGGGTTGTCTACATTCATCGCATGGTCCGGGCGGAAGGAAGGCAGGATAGGAATTTCAAAGCCATCCTGCTTCAATTTCAGGTGATGTTCCAGGGAATCCACCGGATCATCCGTCGTGCAGACGGCTCCTACCTTCATCTTCCGCAAAAGATTGCGCACGGAATATTCTTTTGTCTGCAATTTTTCCGAACAGCTATCATAAATGGTACGGGCTGTACGGGCATTGACGATCTCCTGTACGTCGAAATAACGTTGCAATTCCAGATGTGTCCAGTGATAGAGAGGATTACGGAGGGTATAGGGCACCGTCTCCGCCCATTTCTGAAATTTTTCCCAGTCGGGCATCGTACCCGTACAATAACTTTCCTCCACTCCATTCGTCCGCATAGCCCGCCATTTATAGTGATCTCCGTAAAGCCAGGCCTGGGTAAGGTTGTCAAACCGATGATCCGAAGCTATCTGTTGCGGAGGCAAATGACAATGATAGTCTATGATCGGCATCTCTTTGGCATAATCATGGTACAACTGCCGGGCTGCGTCGCTATGCAGCAGGAAATTCTCGTCCAAAAAATTTTTCATAACAACCTCTTCAATTTATAAAAATAATTCCAAAGCCGGGGCCCCGGGACCCGACAGTCCGGGCCAGGACCCATCGCTTTTATCGCCGGGCCTGCTGTATGAGCCATTTCGCCAGGTCCTTTGCCGCATTGAAATTCTCATATTCCGCGGGAAGTTTCCTTCCATCCAGGTACTCATTATAGAACCAGGGGTCGCCCACTGCGAACACCGTGCCTTTGCCTATCCGGCCGATCGCCATGATCACCTTCCCACCATCCGTGAAATAAGGTTTTGCCGTTCGGCTCAGCCGCAGGGTACTCAGTTCCTTAATGTAAATTTTATGAGTCGTTTTGAATATCGCATCCTGTGCTGTCATGTTGAAAGCTCCCATTTCATACTGATTGCCCGTAACCTGGTGGTAATCGTCTTCGTTAAAATGGATGCCCATCCGCTCCGCCAGCTTGTTGAAATGAGGGAATTCCGCATTGGCAGAGTCATTGCTCATCAGCACCAGCACGCCGCCTTCATTGACCCATTCATGGATACTTGCGATCTCTTTGGAGCCGGGATAATTCGGGAAGGGACTTTCTTTTTCATTGTCAGGATCTACAATGATATACAGGGAAGCTTTTTTCAGCCGTTCTGTCGTGGGCGCCACCGGCAGGGTATCCGTATGCATGCCGTATCGCCGGAAAATGTCTCCGAACAGAGAGAAACCGCTATTGGCCTGGTCGTTCCAGGTGTAGTGATAACGCACCATTGCCCCGGTAATGTCTTTATGATGTTCGTTATTGAAATAAGTGTCCAGCAGGACCGTCCGGCCCCTTCCTACCGCCAGCCCGGGCAACCGCTCTATCTCATCTGCCGCCAGCAGGAAAGCCCCCAGCCCTTTCGGATCATCGGTCACCACTTTCTCACCAACATAATACTTATAGCTTCCATCCCGGTAAGGATCCCCTCCCAGGCCACTCATGCCCACCGTTCCCTGAAGGGCCGACTGACCGCCGGCATCCGTAATAAAGAATTTTTGAACGAGGCCTTCATATCCTTTTTTGGCAGCAGCAAGATAAGTAGCAGGCAGGTAGCCCATACGCACCCCCTTGGCCAGGGTGTACACGAACATACAACTGGCAGAGGCTTCCGGATAATTGCCTTCAGCGCCCGGTTTGTCCAGGATATCCCACCACAGGTCGGTACTGTCGCTCTGCACTTTTTGGATCGCTGCGGCATAACGCTGCAGGATGGCCACGAGGGCAGCTCTGCCGGGATGCCTTGCCGGGAAATAATCCAGCGCATCCACCAGGGCCATGCCATACCAGCCCATGGCCCGTCCCCAAAATTGAGAGGAAAGACCGGAAACTTTGTCCGCCCATTTCTCCTTACGGGACTCATCCCAACCATGATAAAGCAGGCCTGTTTTCGGGTCGCGGACATGGCGTTCGATGGTCGTGAATTGCCGGGTTATATCGTTAAAGGCGGTGTCTTCATGAAAGAGAGCCGCATATTCGGCATAAAAAGGCTGGGCCATATACAGCCCGTCCAGCCATACCTGCCGGGTATATTTTTTCTTACGCCAGAAGCTGCCTTCGCCGGTGCGGGGCTGATCTTTTAACTGCCGCCTCAGGATAGTAGCAGCCTTATAGTATTTTTCCTGGTTGGTGACCTTGTATAATAAGAGCAGGGTCCTGCCGCCGGGGATATTGTCCAGGTCGTAATCATCCTGTTTGTAGGTATCGATATTCCCATCCTTGTCTACCAGGCGGTCCGCCCAATGCTGAATATATTCGAAATAGCGGGCATTGCCGGTATTATACCAGCGGCCTTCCAGTCCTTTCCAGACCAGGCTTTGGTCATAGGTCCATCGGGCGGGCCGGTCACTGGCCGAATCTTTCCAGGTGGTCATGACGGTGGCGGCGATCGCGGTGGCTTCGGAACCTGTCTGCGCCTGCGTGTGGATGCTGCAAAGCAAAGTACAGGAAAGGATTATTTTAACGGGTCCCATTTTTTTCCAATTGTACATAAGATTTTATAAAAGCCGGGGGCGCCGGCTCTATTTATTTACGCAATCGTTACCGTAAGGATCTCAGAGCGCGATCACCTTCTTCTCCTCGCTGCTCTGATAAGCGGCCTCAATGATACGCAGGATATTGGTCCCATCTTCCGGCGTTACCGGCACGGGCTTGTCGTTGCGAATGGCCTCATACATCCCTTCGTAAAACTCCCCGTAATTACCCTTTAGGGAAGGGATATATTCCCGGACCACTTTTCCGTCTTTTTCCGTGTGCAGAAGTCCTTTGGCGCTCTCCGGCTCTACTCCCCAATCCTCCCCTTCCGGCAGCTCGCCCAGGAGTAAATGTTGTTCCTGGGGGTCGCCCTTGGGTTTGAGAAAAGTCCCCAGGGAGCCGTAGAAGGCAAAGGCAGGCAGGGGTTCCCTCACCAGGTAACTCGACTTAAGCCTTACCCGCAGGTTGCGTGCAGCAGGATAGTACAACAGGAGCTCCATATAGTCATCCACTTTGGAGATAGGGCGTATGATACCGATATCTGCGAATACGGCTTCCGGCATTCCGAACAATTGTAAGACCTGGTCTATTAGATGAGAGCCCAGATCATAGAGCAGGCCCCTGCCCGGACCGGGAGTCTCTTTATGTACTTTGGGGCTCAGGGCCACCGTATACCGGTCATAATGGATCTCCGCCTCTACAATATGTCCCAGCCAGTTGCCTTCCACCACCTGTCTCAGGGTCTTCGCATCGCTATCATATCGCCGGCTCTGGTATACGGACAATTTTTTCCCGGTCTTCTTTGCAAGGGCCGCCAATTCTTCGCCTTCCTGCACCGTAACAGCAAAAGGTTTTTCCACCACCACGTGCTTACCGGCCAGCAGCGCCTTTTTCGTATACTCGAAATGCGTATAGTTCGGCGTGTTCACTACGACCAGTTCAATCGCCGCGTCCTCCAATATTTCTTCCAGGGAACGAACCGTTTTTACATAGGGATAAAGGGCTACGGCCAGGTTCTTATCTCTCTCCCAAACCGCATACAATTCAAAACCAGGATGCAGATGCAGAAAAGGGGCATGAAATACGCGGCCGGACATTCCAAATGAACACAAAGCGGTCTTAACAGGTGTCATAATCATTAATTTACGTTGATCCTTCAATATTATGCCTTTTAATGATGGGGTGCGGCTGCTACCCTAAAATTTAACTTGTTTGCTCCCTAATTTTACGCCATCGTTCCCGGCAATGCAGAGTTGCCATAAATGGTGCCTTCTCTTAAGCGCAGCGACATTCCCTCGCGGCCGGCGAAATGGCTGCGGATCTCTGCCAGAATGGAGAGGGCGATCTCTTCGGGTGTGGCGGCGCCAATATCCAAACCTGCGGGTGCATATAGGCGTTGTTGGTTGGCAGCAGAGACGGGATGGCCTTCCGCGGCAAGGGCGTCCAGCATTTTTTCCGCCCGTTTGCGCGGCCCCAGCAGCCCGATATAAGAGGCATTGGTGAGCAGGGCATCCTGCAAATTGCGAAAATCCGTTTTGTAGTCATGCGACATCAAAAGGATGGCGGTATAGGGGTCGATCAGCGGGGAGGAAGAGTTGCGGGAGTCAGACAGCGGGGATTCAGAAGAGTCGAGCAGGCGGGTGGCTGTCGCCAGGAGGTCCTTACCGGCCTTTGCGGTATTCATCACCACGGTGGTATCCCAGCCCTGTTCTTTTGCTTGTCGCAACAACGTGAGGATATCATAATTTCCGCCAAAGGCGACGATATGGGTGGCAGGAAGGATACACTCGATAAAGATTTTTACGGGGCCGTCGACGGTGTCATAGGTCATCGTCCGGGAACTGCGGCCGGTCAGGCTAATCTTTATGTCCTGCAGAACGGCCGGAGCGATCTCCTTTAGGATGAAAGAGGGAAGAAAGGTCTCGTCCGTGGTATAGAGGAGGGCCTGGCCCAGGGCCGGTGATTTTTCAGGGCAGCCGGTGATGGCCACCACGACAGCCGGCTCCCTGATGGCTGTCAGATGGGACAGGATGTTCAGGTGATTATTGGGATCCTCCGGGGAGAGGGGGGTGAAGAGCACATCGATGATGCCATTGCAACCCAGGCCCACTCCTATCTGGTAGTCATCGTCCTGGGTCGTGTCGTAGGTGATGACGGAGGGGCGATGCAAGGCGATCCCTTTTTGAGCCCTGCGCAGGGCATCTCCTTCCAGGCAGCCTCCGCTAATGCCTCCCAGGTAGGTCCCGTCATCCAGTACCAGCATGCGGGCTCCTGCCCGCCGGTAGGACGAGCCTTCTACCCGGACCACGGTAGCCAGGGCCGCCCGGGTCTTCGAAAAATCGATGGACCGGTATGCCTGAACGATGCATCTCAGTTCTTTCATATTCCGTCTCTTGGCTGCAATTTACTACTCAGCGACGGAAATTGGATTCTTTGGGGGGCTACTTATTTTGCAAGTTAAAACGAAAAAACCCCCAAGATTAGTCAGGGGCTCTTCAAGAGAAATTGAATTTGTAATGTTTTCTTCAGACGGAGTCAGGTTTTAGATTTTTCAGGATACTGTGGTCAACTGGTCTGACCGTTGGCATTCATTGGAATTGGATGGTCTTTGTTTAGGATTTAATGGGTTCGATCATTGGTCTTTCAACAGAATTGGACGGTTTTTTTACTGGATTTAGTGGATTTTTTATTGGACTTTCATTGGAATTGGATACATCGAAAGTAGACTAAAGATCCATATCTCCATCAAGCGAAAGTCCTCGATTTTTTACGTATAAATACGAATCCTCTAACGAGGATTTCTACTAATAATCTGAGAATGGAGATTGTGGACTGGACAGACAGGAGATCTCCTAACACTCCTAATTACTCCTAATTTCACATAAATTAGGAGTAAAATACTCAAAAAGTCCTAAATTGTGACAAATTAGGAGAAATTATGAGAAAGGGAGAAAAGCCTCCTTTTGTCGACGGAAAATGGGAATACGGGCAATTACTCAACGAACTCCCTTCAGGTAAATTTACCGAATTCATTCAGATCAATGAATCATCCTATCCCTATTGGGAAAAGTGGAAATATCTGGCCAAAGAATGGGGATATGATCCCAAAAAGCTTTGGAGTGTTGTCAAAACATATAGGAGGCCCAAAAAAGAAATAAAGTTCTTTGGACTGGATGGTTTTCGCATGCATATCAATACGCCTTCCATCATGCAACAACAGCTACATGAGCTCGATCTTAATCTCGGAGGCAGTCTTAATACAAGTGATCTTATTCCTACGGAAGAAAAACAGCGTTATCTGGTAAGCTCGTTAATGGAAGAGGCTATAGCTTCCAGTCAATTAGAGGGAGCAGCAACTACCCGAAAATTGGCTAAGGAAATGCTGGAAAGCAACCGGAAACCCCGAAATCTGTCGGAACAGATGATAGTCAATAATTATGAAGTGATGCAATGGATTGTTAAGAATAAAAATGCTATTCTCACTCCTGACCTCATACTTGGAATCCATCACATCATAACTAACAATACTTTGATTGAAAAAGAAGAAGAGGGTGCGTTCCGAAAGACAGATGATGTTCGTGTTATAGATGTTCAGACAGGAGCCGTGCTGCATACACCTCCTTCTCATGAATATCTGGAAAATCTGATGAAAGAGTTTTGTGTATTTGCCAATGACGGTCATAAGGAGGATTTCTTCCTCCATCCTATATCAAAGGCTATCATCATTCACTTCCTGATAGGATATATTCACCCATTTGCAGATGGCAATGGCCGGACAGCCAGAGCATTGTTCTATTGGTATCTCCTTAAAAAGGGATATTGGTTGATTGAATATATGTCAGTTTCCAGAATAATTTTAGACTCAAAAGCTCAGTATGCAAGAGTTTATCAATATACAGAGTTTGATGAGAATGATCTTACGTATTTTATTTTATATAATCTAAAAGCTATAAACAGAGCGCTTGACGAGCTTAAAAAATATATTGAAAGGAAAAACCTGGAAAAGAAAAATATCCTGAGTCTCTTACGAGATACCGATTATAATGATCGGCAGCTTGTATTGTTACAGGAACTACTTCATGATAAGAAAAATACATTTACGGTACCGGAAATACAAATAAGATTCGGAGTAAGTAATCAAACAGCCAGGAACGACCTAAATCATTTGGTCGCAAAAGGCATTTTGCAGCCCAGGAGAAACGGAAATAAAATCCAGTTTTTACTTGCCAAGGATGGCAAAAAAAGAATTGTATGAAATCGGCGGCCCTGTATTGTAGATTAAATTCCCCTGCCGGCCTCCTGGTAACCGGAAAGCCCGCCTGGTCCGCGAATGGCGTATTTGTCTTTTATGATGCGGCCTAAAAAAGGAATATTCAGATCGGGGACCAGCAATGTGGAAGTTCCGGAACGTAATAAAGCAGCCTTTCCGGAGGCCTTCCGGACGAAGAGCCATCTTGAATATTATGCCTCCTTATTCAACAGCGTCGAGATCAACCGTACTTTCTATAAACTACCCCTGCCGAGCCTCGTGCTGCATGATATGCCGATGAGCGGGAAAGGCAAACTGCCCATGGAGGCAGATTTCATATTCAAACGATATCATGGACCCAGGGGGGACTATAAGGGGAGCTACTCACCTGCTTTTCTGAAGAAGGAGGCTGCCGGCATTACCGCATGGCTGGGCCAGGGCAAGGATGTATATGCCTATTTTAATAATACCGCGGAAGGTGATGCGCCGAAGGATGTGCGGATGATTAATCAATTGATTAATGAAAAGTGAGGACTACTTAGTTGGCAACTCGTTAAATTGCTCATTGTCTACTATTATTACCTTTTCCTTTATTATCCCATTTAAGTTAACAGGAGGGATTATCACTATATTCACAGGAAGGTGTTCTGTTTTGGCATGTAATACCCCTCTTGTAGTACCCACGGTGAGGCTTGACAGGCGAAGAGCAGGCGATAGTGGAAGTGTTAGCGTTTTGTTTTTCGTCTCATACATTATGTCCCAATCTTCGGGATCGATTATAAACAGACAAGAAACTGCTATTGCCAGAAATAATTTAGCCTGTTGGTAAAACAGGCACTTTACCTGGACGGCAACCAGTTTTTTATCTTCTATAAAATTAAATCCCAGGTTGATTTTCATATCGGCCCCAAGCGACGAATCGAATTTTTCTTCCAATATGGCAAATTCATCCGTTATGATCTTGTACAACCGAAACCGTATTACTTTCAATTCAGCCATAATTCTCTATTAGGACATGGAGTAATCAGATGCACCCGAGCTAGTCATCCGGTATGTGGTCTTCAAAGCGGAAATATCCGAGACCGTAGCAGGTACAATAGAAATAGGCTTTGGCGATGACAACCTGACGATAGCATGGGTATGAGACGGGCCACTAACCCAACCAGAATGGATGTCTATAGGAATGGAAACTATTCCCGTTAATTTCGACTGATCGAAGGAGAGTACGTCTGCCGGTGAATCGATCGTCATCAGCCTAATGCCTAACGCTTTTTCCAGTTTATCAATCGTTTCAAAAGTAAAATTCTCTTTACCCTTGACAATTTTAGTCACCTGCTGACGGGAAACCCCCATTCTCTTTGCTAAATCAGTTTGACTGATCCCTTGCTTATGCAGGATATCCAATACTCTCAATGCCACTTTACGGGCATTTCTCCGGGCACCCCTCGTCGCTATTCTTTTGCCGGCTTCTTCCAGCCAATCAGATTTTCCTGGGGAGGCGATTTTTTGCAATTTTTCATTCAGGTTCATAACAAATTATTTAAATCTTCCGGATAACTGATTCCTTCTCTCTTCAACCAATCTTTAACTGTCATCAATCTTAGCCTTTGTTCTTTCGTATGCGGGCGGTCATCCATCAAATCCGTCAGCTTGATGGCTCCACCGGTAACTATGTAAGTGTTTTCAGCAACACGGACAGCATATATTCTTAGTTTTGGGTTTTTTATACTCCTGTTTTTGACAATGCCTTTCGAAAGTTGTAAAACGGTCAGGTTTGTTTCATAATTATGTAAAGGTTTAAATACGAGTTGAAGATTAGTTCCCGGCATTTGTTTTTTCCCAAGTTTGTATATTAGTTGCTGCAAATCTTCTGCTTCTTCCATCAATTCGTTCGCCGCTGTCTCTGGACTGATCCGATAACCAAATTTTGTCCTGATATCTTCCAAATTATCAATGCAAAATTGGTACATGATCTCCGGATCCTGCCAGACTTCAAAGATATTTTCAAACTCATTTACTTCGGCCTCTTCATATTTTACCGCCCAAAGCCCTTCATAAGGATCATTCTTCGGACTAAAAATATGAACAATTTCCATAAATGGCAACCTATAAGTTTACAAAAGTAAAACAAATATTTATTCAGCCTGAAAAAAATAAAAAACATAACACCATATTTATCAAGGAAATGCAAGTTTAGGGCAAAATACCGTTTTTCTTCAGAATTGATAAATAGGTTTGTTTCTACTATTAAACTAAAAAAATGAAAAAGCAATTTCTCCTCTCCATACTTTCTTTGTCGATCCTTTTTGTCAACGCGCAAAAAGTGGTCAACACTTTTCATATCCCCAGCGCCGGCGGATGGGATTATATCGCCGTGAACCAGGATAAAATCTACGTCTCACACGGCACACAGGTGAATATCCTCAACAAAGCGACGGGGGATTCCTCCGGTGTCATCCTCAATACGACAGGCGTACACGGCATCGCTTTCGACAATACGACCGGGAAGGGCTATACCAGTAACGGCCGTCTGAACAATGTAACCGTTTTCGACCTTGCTACCAATGCAGTTCTGGGTCAGATAGCCACCGGCACCAATCCCGACGCTATCATGTACGATCCCTTTACCAAAACCATCATCACCTGCAATGGCCGGAGCAATGACCTTAGCGTGATCGATGTGGCCAAACAACAGGTGATCGCGACCATACCTGTCGGCGGCAAACCTGAGACGGCCGTTTCCGATAATGAAGGGAAATTGTTCGTAAACATCGAGGATAAGAACGAGATCGCTGTAATAGACCTTAAAACGAATACCGTAATCAACCGTTGGTCCCTTGCGCCCGGTGAAGGACCTTCGGGCCTTGCGATCGATCTTGCCACTAAAAGATTATTCTCAACCTGCGACAAATTGCTGGTCGTCATGGATGCCACGAATGGCAAGATCGTCGCCAAACTGCCCATAGGCGATGGAACAGACGGGGTTGTATTCGATAATGCCACTAAATTGATCTACACCTCTAACGGCGAAGGAACGATCACCGCCGTCAAAGAAACCGGTAACAATAATTTCAGTATCTCCTCTACTATTCCTACCCGGAAGGGAGCAAGGACGATCGCAATAGACGAAAGCACCCATACACTCTATCTGCCGACGGCAGAATTCGAGGCCAATACGCCAAAGGGGCAAAGGCCTAAAATGATCCCCGGAACCTTCCAGATATTGGCGGTAAAATAACAGGGTCAGGACTAACAAGGGTCAGGCGGAATGAATAAGCGATTCGAGCCAGCTGATATTTTGCCTTTTGCCTTCATTCAGCAGTCTTTGACAATACCCGGTATAAAAAGTGTGGGTTTTCAGGAGTTGTAAAGCCTGTTCTGCCCAATCGGGTATTTTCTTACCGGTGCGTATTTCCACTTCCTTATGAACCAGGACATCCGTTTGCCTGAATACGGAAGTGCCGAAATGATAGGTATCGGCATCGCAAATGATCTCCTCCCGTAAAGTCCGGGGATTGGAAGGGAATTTGGTAGCCATAATACATTCGCTGACGGAGGTTATCAATTCTTTTGGAACTCCTTTTAAATATTGTTCCATAATTAAAACACCCCTTTCTTCATGCCCCTGCATAACCCCATATAAATGACCAATATCATGGAACCAGGCCGCTACCGTTACAATAAAGACATCTTTTTCATTCAGTAAGTAAAAGGCCGCTATCTCTTTAGCATGCGATACTACGCTCTGCGTATGATCAAGGTTGTGATAGGGGTAATGGATCAGATCGGGAGATTCGTTTATTTTTATTACGATGCCTGCTATCTCTTTTTCCAGCCTGCTTAAATTCATATATACTCTATGACCAGGTAAGATGAGGAGTGATTTTGAAGAAAATCTGGAGTGAATCTTAAAATCGCGGGAATTTTAGAAGGCCAAGATCACTGATAGTGAAATAGTTACAGCGAAATTCCCCGAAATAGAGGCCGCATTTCGGAATATTGCTTAATTTTTGTATTCTTGCTGAGAATCGTGAACATACCTAAACCTACCCGAATACTCGTTAGTATCCTTATCCTACTAACCACGGGGGTCCATGCGCAAGTCATGGCACCTGCCTTAACAGGGTCTATCCTGGATCCCGACCATAAAGCTCCCGCAGGAGTGACCGTCAGCCTTCATCAACTACCCGACTCGGCCCTTGTCGCCACTACCCTATCCAATGGGGATGGCCATTTCTCTTTCCCCCGGGTGCGCGCCGGAAATTATTACCTGGAGATCCGGAGCGTCAGCTACCAGGTCTTCTATTCCGGGACGATCGGGGTAAGCCGCAAGTCCCTTACCCTGCAGCCTTTTATATTGACGGCCATCCGTCCCGGCTCGCTGCCGTGACCGTGCAGGCTCCTTCCAAACTCCTGGAGGCAAAGGATGGGAAGCTGACATTCAATGTGGACGGATCAATCTCAGCCTTGTCTATCATTTCGGAGGCAAGCTGTATGTCAGGACGACGAGCCGGTCGGAGGAGCAGGAGAGGGTACAGTGAGTTGGGCGGAATTTCGTAATTTCATCCTATGGAATTCAGGCATTTTTCTCCATCTGACATCTTAAAGCCCTACATAAAGTGCTATTACATCTTCGAGTCCGATTCAGACATTGAATTCGAGGATACCGTATTTCCAAGTGGCGGGATGGAAGCGATCTTCAATCTTGGAGAAGGAACCTGGGAATCATCCGTTGACAATAAATTCCTTCAAACTCCTCCAATAGAATTATGGGGTCAGATCACAAAACCATTGGCAATAAAATCAAAGGGCCGGCAGACCATGTTGGGCATCAGGTTCCATACACATTCGGCGGCCTGTTTTATTAGTGATGAAATCGGAGCGTATAACGACCAGGTTGCCGACCTCTGTACTATAATAGGCAGCCCGGTAAAGACCTTATATTCGCAGCTTTTGGAAACGACAGCCCTGAACGGAAGAATAGCGCTTATAGAAAGTTTTTTATTGAAAAGACTGGCAGGCAGCGAAAAAAAATCTTTCCGGATTGACAAAGTCGCCAACATCTTAACAAGTATACAAAGGGATTCAGCAGATAACAACCTTAGTACTATTGCGTCAAGACATGGCATTACCCCCCGCTATCTGCACAAATTAATTTATCGACATACCGGGCTTTCTCCAAAATCACTCAATAAAATAAGCCGGTTTCAGCTCAGCCTCCGGCTCATTGCTAAAAATGAACATCCTCTCACTTCCATTGCTTACGACTGCGGCTATTTCGATCAATCCCATTTTATAAGGGATTTTAAATCCTTTACCGGTATTACGCCTTCTGCTTACCTGGAAAATAAATTCCCTGTCAACCAGGCATTCCTGCAATAAAGTACATGGTTCCGATTTATACAATTTTGAAGTTTATTGCTTTTATAGCTTTGCTAAGAATCAATTATCAGGCAATCTATAAACTTCTATTGTATGAGCTATTTTACGACCTTCTCACAGCTGCACAAAAAATCAACGCCTTTTCTATTAGGAAATAGTTGGGATGTACATAGCGCCAGGATATTCGAAGCCAATGGTTATCAGGCAATCGGCACCTCCAGCCAGGCAGTGGCAAAATCATTGGGTTATGAAGATGGGGAAAACATACCGTTTGAAACCCTGCTCCAGTTAGCAAAAAGAGTGGTGGAAGCCGTACGTATACCTTTTTCGGTCGATCTGGAAGGAGGGTATAGCCGGACGGCAGATGGCATTATCGGGCATATCAAAAAACTGCATGATGCCGGAGTAGTGGGAATAAACCTGGAAGACACTATCGCCGGCGCCAGCCGGCAATTACAATCCGTACCTGAATTTTCAAAAACCCTTTCAGCCATAGCCACGCATATCAGCCGGAATAATTTAAAAATGTTTTTAAATATCCGGACCGATGGATACCTGCTGGGTATGCCAACGGCATTGGCCGAGACGCTTACCCGAATTGAAAGTTACCAAAACGCAGGCGCCGATGGGATCTTTGTTCCTTGTATTACCAACAGGAAGGACATCGGAGAGGTGGTGAAAGCCACTGGCCTTCCCATTAACGTAATGTGCATGCCGGATCTGCCGGACTTTGAGCAGTTGGCAGCGCTGGGTGTAAAAAGGATCAGTATGGGGCCCTTCTTTTTTAACAAAGTCTATGATACCATCGGGAAACTTTCAAAGACCATCGGCAACGATAAAAACTTCTCATCCATTCTATGATGCTCATGCCACCCTTGCAGCCGCCTTCAATACAGGCGATGTAGCCACAGTCAAGCCGACGGCGCCTGGAAAATTGTAATAGACCATGCCTTTGGCGCTGAAGCTGATCTTATAGCCTGACAGACCTTTTTAAATTGTACTCAAAAAAAAATAAAAAAAACTTGCGTTCGGCTTTTGTTAAATGTGGTAAAAAAAGTATCAAATCGTCCCTAAAAAAAATTATCAGTTGCTAGTATCGTAATAAAATAATTCCTAGATTTACGTTACCGTTAAAATAAAACCTGCAATTGCAACCTGATTTTCCAAATAAGATTTTTGCGGACGAGCGCACTCATTACTGCATGTTGCTCGCTGCACTTGCTGAAGACCCGGCATGTTAATTCCTTTTTCCCGGGCTAATTTTCCTTATACTACTATTACCCAATGTTCCCGCCCATTCAAGGCAATTTCCAACAGCCTACTCCTATTAAATTCCTGCCTTTAACCTATTAGTGTTCAAGTAAATTATCCTTCTATTCACCAACTACGTCTGAAAGCCAACGCTTACAGGCGGTAAATTTCAACTCATGAGCATTAATTCTCTTTCTCCCGAGGATTGGTTCAAAAAATTTAAAGAGGGCGATAAAGAGGCTTTTGCCCAAATGGTCCATTCGTTTGAGCTGAGTCTCATTTTATTGGCAGACGCGCTCCAACCCGATGAACCTCGTTCCGAAAAAATCGTCTATCGCAGTTTTACCAAAGCCTTTAACAGGCGAAGAACCTTTGAGAGCAAGGACGATCTCCTCGCCTACCTGCGTAAGATAATAATAAAAGCCTGCACTCCCCGCCGTTATTTTCGAAGACCGAAGAAAATAGCCGCCCGGGAAAAAAAAGATTTTCCCGAGTTCTTTCAAAATGAATCCTACGCAGAAAACCCCTTTATCCTTTTGATAAAAAACGGTATCCGGCAAATGGGGCCCATGCCCCTCATCACAAGGAGAATCTTCGAGCTATTTTATGAGGAAGCAAGATCCGAGTCTGAGATCGCCGCGGAACTGGGCCTGACCAGGCAGGAAGTTATGACCAAAATGAACCGGTTCCTGCGAATTTTCCTGCAGGATCCGGAGGCCGACCCTTTCTTACAATGATCTGTCAGCAGCATTTTACACCTACTCTAAATCCCCAGCGATGCAGGAAAGAATGAAATTATTGATAGACAAGTATGTGTCACAGGACCTGACAGAAGCCGAAAGCCAGGAACTGGATCAGTTTATCGACCTGCATCCTATGCTTGCCGACCAATTAAATCAGTTGGCGGATCGGGCGGCCAGGGGTAAGGCCCTGCGAAGATTGGCAAATATCAATACAGAAAAAAACCTGCAGTTCACCCTTGACAAGATCAATCGCCAGGAAACTTTCCGGAAGCAGACTCGACGAATAAGCGTGGCCCTGGGAATATTCCTTGTCATCGCAGCAGGATTTTATCTGCTGTGGCCGTCACAAAAAAAGAACGCAACCCCTGCCAAAACCGAGGCTCGTACCCTACCGGCCGATATCGGTCCGGGAGGCAACAAAGCGATTCTAACGCTGAATGATGGAAAAAGGATCCGGCTGGACAGTATTCCTACCGGGCCTATACAGAACGTAAGCGAAGCCAGTATGTCGAAACAGGATAGCGGAACCTTATTGTATGCCGGCTCTCCAAAAAAAGGATCCTATATAGAGCAATCAGGCGAGGGAGTTCATACCCTGGAAGCCGGGGAGAGAAAGCATATACTGGAAGCCCCCCGTGCGGGAATTTTCAAAGTGATCTTACCGGATGGAACCAAGGTCTGGCTGAATAATGACTCCAGGCTCGAATATCCTGTCTCGTTTACGGGGGCAGAACGAAAGGTATCCCTTACCGGGGAAGCTTATTTCGAAGCGGCGAAAAATTCAAATATGCCCTTCGTGGTTGAGATAGGCAGGGTTTCGGTAAAGGTGTTGGGCACTCGTTTCAATATTAAGGCCTATAGAGACGAAAAAGAAATCACCACTACCCTGCTGGAAGGAAAGGTCACCTTAGATAAAGAGCAAGAGCATTATAGTCTGAAGCCCGGTGACCAGGGTATTTTTACTCCTGGAGGAACGAGCGGAGAAATACAGATCCAGCATCATGTCAATATCGATACGGTGATGGCCTGGAAGGAAAATGATTTTTATTTTTCGCATGCGGATCTTTTGACGGTGCTGCGGCAACTGACCCGTTGGTATGACGTGGACGTGAAGCCGCCAGCGTCTCCCTCCAATCGCATTTTTGACCTCAAAGTCAAACGTAGTCACTCCCTGACATGGCTGTTGGATCAATTGCAAATCAATTTCAAACTGGAAGGGAAAAAACTAATTGTGTTAGAATAATTGCTTATGCTTATAATGATATTGCGTGCGATAGTATTCCTTTTTTTGCTAGTCCTGCTAAACGACCAATGCTATTCCCAGGAGCAATATGTCGAGTTCCACCAAAAAAGGTCCACCTTGGAAAAAGCCCTGGTTATAGCCACCAAGCAAATGAAACCGGCAATGGACTTTAATTTCCGGTCAGGGGGCGAATTCAGGGACAGCGTGATCCCTTTGCCGCGGAAAAGAACATCCCTGTCCGGTTTCCTGAAAAACATCCCCCTGCCTTTAACTTTCAGGATAGACAACACGACGGAAGGCAAGATCATTACTATCGAAAAAAAGAAAGCCCCTGCGCCATCCTCTGTAATAACCCCTACCCTCTTCCTGACTATAACCGGCACCATCGAAAATGAGAATGGAGAATTTATCGAAGGTGCCAATATCGAATTAAAAGACAACTCCCAGCGAACCCAAAGCAATGAACAGGGGAGATTTCAGTTGAAGAATATCTCTAAAGGGGCGAGCCTTTTAGTCAGCTATGGGAAGGTGGACACGCTCGTAAAAGCAGGAGACGGTCTCAAACCGATCAGGGTCCTGCTTAAAACCAAGGTCATGGACGGTGTCGTAGTGGGGCCCACTAACGGATACCAGTCTGTACCTACTGGAAACGCCACCGCCTCCATCGATGTTATTGGCCAGGATTTCATCGGACGGTATCCCCGCCAGAATGCGCTGGACGGGCTCGAAAATGGCGCTCCGGGTCTCCTGTTCCTTCACGGAAGTGCGGTGCCCAACGGCGCTTCTGCACTGAATTCCAGCCTGGTGCGGGGCCGTAGCACCCTCTTTGCGAACGCAGCCCCTCTTATCGTCGTTGATAATTTCCCATACGACGGCGATCTCAGCAATATCAACCCTAACGATATCCTAAGTTACACTGTTTTAAAAGACGCGGCGGCAACCTCTATCTGGGGCGCCCGGGCCGGCAATGGCGTCATTGTGATCACCATGAGAAAGGCCCGTAGCGCCGTCACAAGACTCGTTCTTAATATGAGTATCGGCCTGCAACAAAGGCCAGACCTGTTCAATATTCATTCTATCTCCAGCCCGGACTTTCTCGATTATGAAAAATATCTGTTTAGCAAAGGATATTATGACGCCAATTTCAGCGACTCACAGAACTACAACCCCGTCACACCCGGCGTGGCGATACTTCATGCCGAACAACAGGGGCTTCTCTCCCCGGCTGCAGCAGCGGCGCAACTGGCAGCCCTGGGAATGCTGGATGTCCGCAACGATATCGGCAAATACTTTTACCGCAGCAGCCTCAACCAGCAATATTCATTACAGTTAAGCGGAGGTTCGGGCGCCAGTCGTTATTATTTTTCCGCAGGACTGGACCGGAATTTATCCAGCCTGGCCGCCACCCAATATTATCGGGCAACAATACGATCGCAGAACAGCTTCCAGGTGGCCCGGAACCTGCAGCTGGAAGCGGGGGTGAATTTCACGGAAAGCAACGACCGCAACGGTGGTAATATCCAGTATGCCTATCAATCCCCTCTCCTGAATAAAAGTATTTACCCGTACGCGCAATTGGCGGACGCACAGGGCCATGCGCTCCCCGTCGACCTGGACTATAATACCAGTTACCTGCAACAGACCCATAAATTGGGCTTTTCCAACTGGGATTTTAAACCGCTGAGCGAGCTGAATGCCGAAAGCAACACGGTAAAAACCCGCGATTACCTGTTAACCACCGGAATCCTGTATACTATTTTGCCTTCCCTGAAACTGGAGATCCGGTATCAGTTCGAGGACCAATTGAAGAACGGAAGGGACCTGCATAGCGATTCCTCCTATTATACCAGGGACCTGGTCAATAGCTACATCCAGGTCACCCCTGGCGCCCAGGCCCTCAGTTATCCCCTACCCAAGGGAAATATCCTCGATATGGGTAACCAGGAGACCATCTCCCACCAGGGAAGGGCACAACTTAATTTCACCAAACAGTGGGATACCTTACATACCCTGAAAGCTATCACAGGCTATGAGATCCGGAGCCTGGAAACCACGGAAAATAGTAACCGCTATTACGGATATGATCCCAACGGCAGCTTCGTCAATCCGGCGATCGATTATACCCATAGCTATACCCAATACCTCACCTATACTCCCCGAAGCATCCCCAATCCTCAAACGGTTTCCAAACTGGAGGACCATTTTATCAGCTTCTATGCCAATGGTTCGTACTCTTATCGGAGCCGTTACAATGCGTATGGTAGTATCCGTAAAGACGAGGCGAATTTATTCGGTGTCAGGAGCAATGAGAAGGGAGTGCCCCTATGGTCGGCAGGCCTGAGCTGGCAGGCAGACAGGGAAAAGTGGTATCGGGCCAAATGGCTGCCTGACCTGAAACTCAGGGCCACCTATGGGCACGGCGGGAATATCGCCCGACAGACCAGCGCGTCTACGATCGCCGCCGCTTTCCCCAGCGGTGTCAGCGGAAGTCCCTATCCTATGCTTGTCATTCAAAGTCCTCCCAATAAAGATCTTCGATGGGAACAGGTCCGGCAATTAAACTTCGGGATCGATTTTTCGACAAAGAAAAATACCCTTTCCGGAACGATCGAATATTATCGAAAACATTCGATAGACTTGCTGACCCCGACGACAGCCGATCCCACACTCGGTCTGGTGCAAAGTCCTGGCCTGCCCGGCAGCTATTATTCCAATAACGCTTCTATAAGTGGGAAGGGGATCGATCTGAAACTGGAAACCCATTACGCCCTCTCTAAATTCAAATGGACGACGAATCTGATTTTATCCTATTCCGAATCGAAGGTGGCGCAATATCTGAATCCTTTGGCCCTGGGTAATTTTTACCTTAACCAAAATGTCATCAACGCCGTAAAAGGAAGACCTGTCTTTTCCATCTACAGCTATAAGGCTTCTGGCCTGGACCCTCAAACGGGAGCCCCAAGGGGAACCTATAACGGACAGGCCAGTGCCGACTACAATTCCATTTATAACAATACGCCGCTGGACAGTATGAAATTCGACGGTCCTACACAACCTGTCTACTTCGGATCGCTGCGAAACAGTTTCTCCTGGGGGCCCCTATCCTGTTCATTCATGCTCAGTTTCCAGGCCGGCCATTATTATCGTCAGCCTGCGACCAGCCAAGGCGATCTTGCCCTCTACAACAAGGGATACAACGACATGGCAAAGCGGTGGCAGAACCCGGGCGATGAGAAAAAAACCAATACGCCTTCCTTCCATTATCCTACCGACGGACTCAGAGACCTGGTATACCTTTACTCCAATACGCTGGTAAAGAAAGCCGATGAGATCCGCTGGGAAGACATAACGATTGGATATGACCTGGATAAAGAACAAAAAAAGTGGCTCCCCTTTGAGCATATCCGTGTCTATGGAGCCATAACGGGAGTAGGGCTGTTATGGACCGCCAACAAAGATGGCATCGATCCTTACTATTTCAATGTGCCGAAAGAGCGGCCCCGTTATTCGATCGGTCTCACCGTCCATTTCTCACCTTTAAATTCAACACGATGAAAACAGCAAAGCTCCGGAAACCCCGAATAATCCTCTATGGTTTCCTGTTCTGTATTGCTGCCTTCTCCTGCAAGAAGTCGGCTTTCCTGGATGCGAACCCCGACCAATCGCAGATCGTGCCTACTACTGTCGCCGACTGCCAGGAGCTGCTCGATAATGACGTTGTTATGAATGGCTATGGCAACTCCGGTTATCCCAGCCTGGGAGAGACGGGCTGTGACGATTATACTGTATCGGCAGCCCAATATACCGGCTATACTGCTGCCGATCAGCATGCGGTTGTCTGGGCTTCCGGGATCTATAATGGCCAGACAGTGAGCGACTGGGATCTCCCTTATCGGGTGATCTTTTATTCCAATGAGGTCCTTGATGTGTTATCCGGAATTACGCCGCCTTCCTCTCCCTCTGCCGACTGGAACCAGGCGAAGGGCATCGCTCTCTTTTACCGCGGATACGCCCTTTACGAGCTGGCCCAACTCTTTGCGCCTCCCTATGACAGCAGCAGGGCCGGAACCGACTGGGGACTACCTTTGCGAATGTCGGCCGATGTCAATGAGAAAATTTACCGGGCCACGGTAAAAGATACTTATACCCGGATCCTCGATGACCTGGGAACGTCGGTGCCCCTTCTGCTGGAGAACCCGGGCTGGGATCCCAACCGGCCGGCCCGTGCGGCAGCCTACGGGATTTTATCCAGGGTCTGCCTGAGCATGCGCAATTATACCCAGGCCGGGCTGTATGCAGACTCCTGCCTGCAGATCCGGCACGCGCTCATGGATTACAATACGATCGACAGCACGGTGGTCTTTCCCTTTTCGCGGATCAATCCCGAAGTTATCTTCAGCATTGCCCGTTTCCGTACCGGGCCTTCGGCGATTGCCCGGTCCTATGCAGACAGTGTGCTTTTCAATTCTTACCAGGCCAATGACCTGCGAAAAAAATTGTTCTTCCGCAGCGGACCTCTTTTTTTCGGCAGATATGATTCAAGCGCCTATGCTTTCGGCGGCCTTGCTACCGACGAACTATGGCTTACCCGGGCAGAATGTTCTGCGCGGGCGGGACAAACGGCCGCCGCCATGAATGACCTGAATACCCTGTTGCAGACCCGGTTAAGGACCGGGACTTTCACTCCTGTCGTCGCTACCGACGCCGGCGACGCCCTGCTGAAGGTGCTGACAGAAAGGAGAAAAGAGTTGCTGTACCGGGGATTACGCTGGACCGATCTGCGAAGGCTGAATAAAGAGCCCCAACTGGCCATCACGCTGCACCGAACCGTCAATGGGGAAGTGTATACCCTTCCCCCCAACGATGCCCGTTATGTCTATGCCATTCCCGATAATGTCATCAGTCAGCATCCCGAAATGCCCCAGAACATACGATGAGGCGCCCCACCTCTTTAATAAATATGAAAGTCGACCAGCACTTCCATACCCGCAGCGGAATAGGGTGCGCAAGTCCCTGAGTAAGAAAGGAAGGCTCCCGAGCAATAGCCGCCCATCCCCCAGTTAAGACACTGGTAAGGGTCAAAAGACTGGTAAACCAGGTGATTCACTGTAAGCGGATGCCCGGACCCCAGTTCCAGGGGGAACCAGTAATAGTTGCCGTATGCCGATTTCTTTGACAAGGAGAAAGAGGACAGGGTGATCGCCAGGGCAACCACCATTACGTAGAAGATCTTTTTTTTCATACAATTACAATTTAAGTGGTGAAGAAAACTTAAGCGAATGAACTAATTTAATCCCCAGGCCCGCCAGGGCCAGAAAAAAGAGGTTGAACAATACGTGTTGCCGCCAGGTGAGCCCTTCTATGGCTCCCCCGCAGGAGCAGGGCAGGTGCTGCTGCGTACCCAGCATCAGCGCCAGGTAGACGGTAAGAATGACCATCAGCCCAAAGGCTGCATAAAAACCCATCAATCTTTTACGTCCCGAGATCAGCAGAGCTGCGATCGTCAGCTCCAGGAGTGGAAGACCCCATACGATCAGTCCCCCTATGTGCCGGATCCAGGGATAGGTGTCCAGCCGGTAACGGAAGAGCTGAATCCGAAGGAGTTTGGCGGTAGCGGTGTAGACGAATAAAAATACCAGGCAAAAGGCACAGACCTCGGTGATTATTTTTTTTGGTTTCATGGAGCGTTGTTTTTATTTCTCCGATCTTATTTTCTTCAGCTTCTTCCTTTAACAATTGTTCCGCCAGCAGGAGGGAAGCCGCGCCGCCCAGGATCATGGGAAAAACCTGGTAGCGCAGGACGACGGGAGCAGCCAGGATGCTGAATCCCAAATGAAGGAGCCAGGTACTACCGATCATCATCATCTGCCGGAAAAATACCGGGTCGGCCCTGCGGGTCTTTCCGGTCGTCAAAAAAAGAAAGAGCAGGCCCAGCCAACAAAGATTGATCAACAGGCTCAAGGCCGGGTAAGGGATCAGGATGGAAGCCTGGATCGCCGGGAAGAAGGCCTTCACCCGCTGGTCCTTATAATGGAACCAGGCTACCGACAGCCGGTCCACGGTATCCATCCCCGAATTATACCCGCCCATAAATTCCAGGGGAGGAAAGGCATAGCGCTGCAGGTTCGGCCAGCAATAATATTCTGCATAGGCCAGGGGCTGTCGTTCTATCAGCCAGCTGCCATAGTCCCCATAGAGGGCGCTGAGGGTTACCCAGTTCTTATAATAAGAAGCCGGGCTGTCTTTATATTCCAGTAGTCCCCGATAATCTGCCAGGGGCGACTGCCGGCTCCAGAGGTAGAAGTCGCCGGGATAGAGGGCGTCCAGGAGGGTACGCTCTTTCCGGGCCGTATCAAAGTATTGCCGGACCTTGTCATTCAGCTCTGCGAAACGGGCGGGGACAGGCTCCAAGTCTACGGAGGCTTTGGGCTGGTCAAAGGGTTTCGCCGGCCCGGGAGCGGGTCTGTCATGCCCGTACATATAGAGAGCATTATTGGCTATCTGCCATCCGCTGAAGGGAGAGAATTTCCGGATGCCGGTCATTTCTTTATTGACATTGGCCGTATAATAAATAAAGCCGGCAATCAGAAACAGGGGCAGGGCAATGGCGAATCCTTTCTCTTTCCAGGTGTGGACGGAGAAAAGGATGGCTAACACCGAGATCAGGGGATAATAGACCGCCGTGTAGCGGATGGTGAAGAGCAGGGCCAGCAGGACAGCGTGAACAACAATACGCCGGCGGGACGGGCGGGCGATCATCCGCATCAGTTGCGCCATCCAAAGCAGACTGAGCCCGATGAAGAGGGCATCGCTGGATACGGAGTTGCCCAGATAGAGGAATAAAGGATTGAATAACAAAGAGACGAATAGAATAATGGAAACAGGCTTCGAGGGCCGGAAAAGATAGAAGAGGGTGAAGAGGAAATACAGGCTGCAGACCTGCAGGAAAACATATTGAAAACCAACCAACGCCGTATCCGAATGAAAGAAGGTATTGAATACCCGTAAGAATTTCGAGTAACCGACAGGCCAGATATGGGCGTCCAGGTTGTAACCTGCCGCATACAGGTAACCGAATGAATCCGTAAAGAAGAAGCTGGCGAAGGGATAGAAGAGCTTGAAGATCACCAGCTGCAGGATTATCGCAGTGAGCGCGATGGTCAGGTACCTGCGGTTGCGTTTTTCCTGCCTGATAAAATTCAAAAAAGAAGGCTGTTCCGTAATGGTTTTTGCTGACATAACGATAAGGTTTGTTCTCCCTGAATACTCAATGGAAACTCGTTAGACATTGCTTGAACCGGGAACGCCGAAATTATGCGGTAATGTGCCAGATTACCCTTTTTCAAGGTACGAAACGGGATGAAATGATTCCAAATCAGGGAGTGTGACTTTCGGCAGCATTTGTGTTACTTTTCGCCGCCCACTTTTTTTTCCGGAATTGGTCGGGTGAGATGCGCCAGCGACCCTTGAATGCTTTGTTGAAGCTGCGCACTTTTTTATAACCGCATAATCCTGCGATGTACTTAACCGGCTCGTCGGTCTCCTGCAATAATATGACGGCTTTATCCAAACGCCGCTGCAGTATGAATGCATGGAGGGAGGCGCCGAAGCATTCTCGGAACTGCTCCTGGAGCTTGGTCTTATTGATAGCGAAGTGTTTACAGATGAGCGTCACCGGTATTGGCCGGTGGAGGTTGTCGTTAATAAATTCTCTGATCTGGTAGAGCAGACCGATGTCCTTTTGATTCATAATAAGAAAGGTTAAAGGGTATATGATCTCTTTGTGGGTATCAAAAGGCGAACCGGTCCTATAAAAAAGGTAAGGCTATTATTTTATTTTCTAAAAGTAATCTGAAGATGGTAAGCATTTTCCTGTATCCTAAAAACCTGTACTTTCCGGCGCCGGAGACGATCGTCAAAAAATTGTAAATCTCGTTAAATAATGTAATTTGCCCCCTCTTAAACCAACTATGAGACCGGACTATCCCTTGCTCCTCTCGCCCAAGCTATTAATCATTGTTTATTATCCACCTTATATTTTCATAAAATGAGAAAGCATCTAATCGTAAGCCTTTACGGATTGCTGTTATTTTGCGTATCCGGCTTTGCCCAGCCCGGAAGACATGTCGTTCTGATCAGTATCGATGGCTTCAGGCCCGACATGTACCTGGACAAGAGCTGGCCGACTCCGAACCTGCAGGCCTTGATGAAGGAGGGTGTCTATGCCGACCATCTAAAAAGCGTCTTCCCTGCCTATACCTATCCTTCCCATGTCGCCATGGTCACCGGGGCGTTGCCGGCCCGGTCCGGGATCTGCTATAACCAACCCCTCGGCAGCAAGGGGGAATGGAACTGGTACAATAAAGCCATCAAAGTGCCTACGATCTGGCAGGCGCTGAAAAAGGCGGGCCTGTCCACGGCCTCTGTGGAATGGCCTCCCAGCGTTACCGACGAGATCACTTATGACCTGCCGGAGATCTGGGATGTGAAATCCCCCGGGGACCGGATAACGGCCGCCCGCCGCTATGCTACCCCCGGGCTTGTCGAGGAGATCGAGCAAAATGCCACCGGCAAGCTGGACAGCAATACCATGAATGAGGGCTATTTCAGCCTGGACGAGAATGCGGGGAGGGCTGCCGGTTATATTTTTTCTAAGTATCATCCTACCCTGCTGGCCGTGCATTTTGCCTGCGTGGACGGGATGCAGCATGAATATGGCCGGGAGGGAGACAGCGTCCGGCTGGCCGTCGCCTCCGTCGACCGGGCCATCGGGGATGTGCTGGAAGCCATCCGAAGGACAAGCCTGCGGGACTCTACCACGGTGATCGTGGTCGGCGATCATGGGTTCAGCACGATGCATACCGTCTTCCGGCCCAATATCCTGATGAAGGGGCTGCCGGTGAAATTCATCGCCGCCGGGGGATCGGCCTTTCTGTACGGCACGGGCGGGAAAGCGCTTGTCGAATCCGAAAAGCAGGCCCTCCTGCGCAGTGTCCGGCAACGGCTGGACTCCTTGCCGACGGCTGAACGCAAAGACTTCCGTTTTGTCGAACGGGGGGAACTGGATCAACTGGGAGCCGATTCAGGCGCCCTCTTCGCACTGGCTGCCGTACCGGGGCTTGTCTTCAGCGGGGCGGTGGCCCCCGCCCCTGCCGTGAATGCGGGTCCCGGGACCCTTATCCAGCAAAATAACCAGTTCGGGCTCTTCGCCCCTGTCAAGGGGGGGCATCATGGGTATGACCCGAATATACCGGATATGTATACAGGGTTTATCACGGCCGGGTCCGGTATCCGGAAGGGAGGCAAGATCCAGGAGCTCTGTGTGACCGATATATCGCCGCTCATCGCCCAGCTGCTGGGGATTCATTTTCCCACGCCGGACGGGAAGCTGGTGGAGGGGATTTTGGGGGAGTGACATGCAACATATCTGTTTGAGAACCGTCATTGGTCAGGGGAATTTATATCCATTCCAATAACCTCTTTATTTCCAACGACATGCTCAAACACTATTTTAAAATTGCCTGGCGCAATCTCCTGAAGGACCGCTCCTTTACTATCCTCAATCTATTAGGCCTGGCTACAGGACTGGCCTGCACGATCCTGATCTACTTATGGGTAAGCGACGAACGGCAGATCGATACCTTCAACGATACCGATAGCCGGCTCTTCCAGGTGATGAAGAATTCAAAAAAATCCGATGGCATCGGGACCGATGAGCGAACTCCCGGGCTGCTGGCCTCTACCCTGGCCACGGAGATACCCGAGGTAGAATACGCTACGGCTGTCATTCCCGTATCCTGGTTCGACAAAAAAGGAATCCTCTCCTACCAGGGCCATCCGATTACCGTCAACGAGCAATTTGCAGGCCCTGATTATTTCAAGATCTTCTCTTACCGGCTTATAGAAGGCGATAAGGAGCATGTCCTATCGGACCGGCATTCTATTGCAATTTCTAATGAATTGGCCCTGAAAATCTTTAATACCACCGACCATGTTGTAGGCCGAAGTGTTGAATGGAATCAAAAAGATTATAGCGGGGTGTATCTTATTTCAGGGATCTTCGAAAAGCCTCCTGCCAATGCAACCGCTCAATTCGACCTGGTGTTCAGCTACGATCTCTTTCTCGAAAAGAATCCCAAGCTGCAAAGCTGGACCAATAACGATCCCAGCACCTATGTCGTTCTCAAAAAAGGCGCGAATGCCGACCAGTTCAACAACAGGATCGCCCACTTACTTACCAACAAGAACAGCATGGCCCTCTCCACTTTATTTATTCAGAAATATTCCGACCGATATCTTCATAACCACTACGAAAATGGAGTACCTGCCGAAGGAAGGATAGAATATGTGCACTTGTTTTCCCTTATCGCCCTATTCCTGCTGGTCATCGCCTGTATTAATTTCATGAACCTCTCTACTGCAAAGGCCGTGGGTAGAATAAAAGAGACGGGCATCAAAAAAGTGATGGGGGCACAAAGGGAAATGCTGATTGCCCAATACCTGGGAGAATCCCTCCTGCTTTCTTTTCTGGCAGCAGCCGTGGCCATCGGCCTGGTCATGCTATTGCTGCCTTCCTTCAACCAGCTGACAGGCAAACAACTCAGCCTGGCGTTGACGCCGGATTTTATCCTGGCCATCCTGCTCATAACGCTCCTGACGGGAGTTGTATCCGGCAGTTATCCGGCCTTGTATCTGTCCGGGTTCAAGCCTGCCGTTATCCTGAGGGGTAAGATCAGCACTTCTATCCCTGAGCTGCTGGTCAGAAAAGGGCTGGTCATCTTTCAGTTTACCCTCTCTGCCGTATTCATCGTATCGGTCCTGGTCGTCCACCGGCAAATGCAATTGATCCAAACCAAAAAACTGGGTTATAACCGGGAGCATGTCCTCTACTTTGAGAAGGGGGGAATGGTATCGGACAATAAGCAGGACTATGTTCCAGGGGGTAAATATGAGGCAGACCTTGAAAGTTTTCTGCAAAGGGTAAAAAATATACCCAGCGTCGTCGATGCGGCTAATTTCAGGCACAATATTACCAACCGGAACGGGGGGACTTACGATATCTCCTGGTCCGGCAAAGCTCCCGACATGCGGATCGATTTTACCGATCTGGCGGTAGGCTATGACTTTATCGAGACAGCCGGGATCCAACTGAAAGAAGGAAGATCGTTCTCCAGATCCTTTGGGCATGAAAAATCCACCATCATCTTCAACGAGGCGGCGATCGAAAGCATGGGCCTCAAAGATCCCATTGGAAAAGTAGTGCATTTATGGGGCGAAGACAGAGAAATCATCGGGGTCGTAAAGAATTTTAACTTCCAGTCCCTGCATGAGAATCTGAAACCTTGCTTTTTTGACTTCACGATCAATCAGTGGGCGTCAAAAATTATTGTCAGGGTCCAATCCGGAAAGGAAAACGAGACTATTGCACGGCTGGAAAAATTGTATAAGGATTACAATCAGGGAGAGCCCTTCGAATACCGATTCCTGGATGAAGACTACCAGGCGCTCTATTCCTCTGAAAGGAGGGTCTCCGCTCTGTCAAAATATTTTGCAGGAATCGCTATTATCATTTCCAGCCTGGGGCTTTTCGGCCTGGCGGCTTTTACTGCTCAAAAAAGGCAGCGAGAGATCGGTATCCGGAAAGTAGTGGGGGCGACGGTGAACAATATAGTCCTGCTCTTATCGAAAGATTTCCTGAAACTGGTATCGGTCGCTCTACTTATAGCCTTCCCCTTATCCTGGTGGATAATGAGCCGCTGGCTCCATAGCTTCGCCTATCGTATCGACCTGGGGATCGGCGTATTTCTGATAGCGGGTATGGCGACCCTCCTGATCACTGTCCTTTCTATCAGTTTTCAGTCGGTTAAGGCTGCTTTGATGAACCCGATAAGGAGTTTGAAAACGGAATAGCAATTTCTATCTATCATCTGATTCCTGCCTGTAAGGAATTTTATGAATGAGCTACCGCTCGTGGAATTCTGCGATTTAGCAAACATTGATTAAAGTATATTCGGGGGTATGGAAAGATTGATTCCCGGATATTATTGGCGCTCTCAGCTAGGAGGATGGGGCCTGTTTTTGCTGCTATTAAACTTACCGAGCGGCATTACCTTTGAAAAATCGCTTATATACATATTGCCGGGCCTGCTAGCTACCCATCTGTTAAGAAATATTATCCTCCACTATGACTGGTTGAAGCTATCCCTTAAAAAAGGGTTACTCCGCTTATTTGCCGGAACATTGTTGGCCAGTACGCTGGCAGGGCTAATGAATGAGTCAGCAAATATTCTCGCCGCAAGTAGAATTAAGCAACAACCTTTGCATTTATCGGCCGGTTCCATTTATTTACACTCCATCAATTATATTTTCCCCATTCTATCCTGGACGATAATCTATGCTTTTCATTATTATGCGCTCAAAACTCATAAAACCGCTTTGTTAAGGAGGCAGTTGGAATTACGTTTGGAAGAGAAAAAACTTCATTCACAAGAATCACCTGTGAATATTGATTTTCTCATCGACTCTTTGAACCATATTCAAACTTCGATCAATGAAAATCCAGCCCGCTCCCGTGCCGAGATCACTGAATTCAGTAGTTTATTACGCAGGGGATATTTAGATCCGGAATAAGGATAGACTTCTATTTTTCAAACGTCCATTTTCCCAAGCCAATTGACGATATTATATCTATCCAGGTCTCAAAGGCTGACAGTCTGGCTGCCACAGGATATACATCTGTCCTAACCCATTTTTTCTGATTCAACAGAAAGGACATAAGGCGCTTCTTTCAAATCTTCTTCATAGCTCGTCTTTTTATCAACAGCGATTTTTAGCTTATAGGGTGATCTTTTCAGTAGTGAAGTGTCTTGCCCATGAGAATACAGGCTGGCTGCCATTATCAAAAAGAATAAGGGGAAAAAGCTCTTTGTCATATATAAGATTTTAAGATATTCCTACGCTCTTAAATGTACAGGAAAAATTCAATTTTTTACTATAATTTGCCTGACAGTAGCTTCACCCCATCTAACTCTAAACAAAGGCAATGCTTTTAATTTACGGTAAGCGTACGGCGAGAATAAAGACCTATCTCGATCATACCCACCAATGTACCAGTTGCAATAATTTTGATCTGACAGCAAAAGTATATAAGTCCTATTTCCATATACTTTTTATCCCGATCTTTCCGACAGGAGATAAAACAGTTGGGATCAGATGTAATAGTTGCGGGGCGCCGTTTCTGTCCGACGCCTTAAAAAAGGAATATGCGTCAAAGACAAAAAATCCCTTCTACTTATACAGCGGACTGATCCTTGCTTTCTTTGGTATCGTGGGAATAGCTCTTTCGAATACACATGACCAGAAGGAGAAAGTCCAATTTGTCGCACAGCCCAAAGTTGGTGATGTATACCGGATCCGGGAGGACTCAAGCCATTCCAGTACCTATTTTTTCTTCAGGGTGGTCAGAATAAATGGAGATAGTGTTTATGTCATTCATAATCATTTAGAATACAGTGGCTTTGTATCTATGCTCAATCGGGATGATTATTTTGTCGCCAATGAAGAGATGCTTTTAACAAAGAAGCGATTGAAAGAAATGCTGCAAAAGGAAGAAATCGACGCTGTGGAGCGGGATTATGGTGATGATGAAGGATTCAAAAGAATAAAGTAAAGAAGCGTTTATCCCTTCCCTTTGCCCTTCCCCTTCTTTACCGGGGCCTTCTTACTCATCTCCAGCGCGATAATCGCCTGCGGATGTTCGCTTATATAGATTCCGCCATGTTTAAGCCGTCCCTTCCCATTCTTCTTTGTCCAGAATTGCAGAGGAGTGGGAGCGCTGAATGGTCCCCCGTTGTAGCTGACGCTAAAACGCACGTCCGAGCCCCTGCCATACCTATCGCCGCCGACCAGGCCAATGGGCGTTCCTGTCTCCACGACCTGTCCGGGCCTTACAAAAGCACCGTCCTTTTTCAATACCCCATACTGACCGAAAGAGCAATCCCCGTGAACAATTTCTACAAAATTCCAGCTTCCCGTCGTGGTAGTTCCGGCATCATTCTCCGTATTGCTTACATCGATCGCACTAACCACTCCACGCCGGGCCGCATAGATCGTATCGCCTGGTTTCATTTTCAGCCGGATCGTATAGCTGCTATCCACCTGGCCATTGCCGGCGCTATTATTCGCCGTATTCCAGATCTCATAAGCCTGCGCTTCTTTCCCGGGCGCGATGGGCAACAGATAGGTAAAATCCGGGCTGAAGGAAGGATGGAGGCATCCCTTCCGGTAGCTGCTTTTATACTTGAGCTGTATGCCATCCGTCCCTTTCACCTGTGACAACGTGAATAGCTTGTTGAGGCCCGGCCTGACTTCGGCCTCGTAGGGTAAGGAATGATCTGATTGGGCATTCTCCAGGGTGGTGAATTCGATGCTCAGCACATAATTGCAAAAAGCCTTGTTTATGCAGGAAAAAACATAGTTCCCCTTCCCGTCCTGGGCATAGCTGACTTCGACCGTCCGTTGGGAAAACAAAGAGGATTGCAGGAACAACAGGGTAGAGAGCAGCGAAAAAATATTTTTCATCCTATTTCTTTATATTGAAAGGTAAGTTTAAATATTCTACTATTTTGCCAATTAGCTACTCCTTTGTAGGCAAGAAGTTTTTTTCGCCCAGGGACTGAATTACTCCCCGTAATAAATAATTGTTGTCAAGTGGGTCGACCCCGTCAACGGCTTTTTCCGTAGATAGTCCAGTTCGATGATCAGGTCGGTTAGTTTGGAGCCGAACGAGGGTTCTACTAATTGAAGCGAATTATCTGTAAGTCTAGACTCTGACATTTGCACCTGTTTTAAGCGTTCGTATCAAATTTATTTGACAGCCACAAAAACAACAATTAACAAAAATATTCACAATAACTTGATTATAAATATCTTAAATCTATTATTTTAATAAGACAATTAACATTTTCGAGTTTCGAATTTGAAACAAAATTAAATCAAATTCGCTGCTATTTTGGAGAAATATGTAAGGTGCCCAAAAAATCGTCCATCATGTTAACACCTTCCTGGCTTCAGCCTCCTCTATGTAACGCCGCAGGTCCTCCGACAATAAGAGTCGTTTGGCCTGCAGTTTTTTAACGGCCTTCGTAACGGTATCAATATGCGGAGCCAACTGTAGATCGGTGATGCCTGCCTGCTTTAGTAGCCGGAAGCACCCTCCCAAAAAAGCTTATGGCCTATACAAGAAAAAGATAGGGGAACATACGGATATCATTCAATTCCGCTCGGTGAGAATTCTTAAAATACTGATAAATTTATGAAAACCGGTCCGTCTGCCCGGAGAAGCTGGAAAATATAGCGGATATTAGGTCGTCAAACCTCCAAAATACTTTTATGAGACACCTATCCTGTAAATTAATGCCCATCCTGCTTTTCAGCTTCTTCTGCAATCTCCTTCATGCACAGAATTATGAGAAAGTCTGGTTCGATAAAACGGACAGCGTGTACGGCTTTTATACCGTCATCAAACCTACCGGCCCCCGGATACAAGGCGCTGTGGTCCTCTTCGACGGGTATTCAGGCAATGCCAGCGGACTGCTGGCAGACACAAAGATCCACAATGTCGCATCGGATAATGAACTGCTGACCGTCTGTATTCCCACCGGAATGCGCTTGTTCCTGGACGATGCTCACGCTGCGATCATCCGGAAAATATTAAATGAGGTATCGAAGACCTATAGCATCCCGAAAAATCGTTGGGCCATGGGAGGCTTCTCCTCCGGAGGAACGGTGGCCCTCCGCTACACAGAATTATGCTACGAACACCCGAAAGAATTTGAGATCCAGCCCAGAGCCCTGTTCACGGGCGACTCCCCGGTGGATCTGCTGGGTTTATATCAGTCTTCCAAAAGGCTGCTGTCCAGGAATACAAAGGATTGGTGGCTGGGCGAGGCGAGAATGATCATAGACAGTCTCGATACACAGCTGGGACCGCCCACTCCGGAACTGGCAAAATACCGGCAGGTCTCCCCTTTCCTGCAGTGTGATAGTTTACCGGGGAATGAACAATTCCTCGTCACCGTGCCCTACCGCACCTATCATGATGTGGATGTCGCTTGGGCCCTGAAATACCGGCATCAAAGCATCTATGAAAGAAATATGCTAAATGCCTCCGAGTTGGTCAACCGGCTCCAGCTGTTGGGCAATCCCCAGGCCGAATTCGTGGCTTCACCCATCCATGGCAGAAGGACCAATGGGCAAATGCACCCGCATAGCTGGAATATCATCGATGAGATCGACCTCGTATACTGGATCAAAGAAAAACTGGCTTTTTATCCCGGCGATCCGTCTAAAAGATATACCTATGCCGTAGAGGGCTGGCAGCCGGAGATCATGATCTTCCCCTTTGACTTCGCTCCCGGAATTACCTATAAAGGTTATGAGGATTTACGATTCTCCCCTAACTGCTGGAATGCCGCCAGCGATGAAAAATGGGCCTATACTTTTGCCTGGTGGCTCGATGAAGCCTATTCCATCGATGAAAAGACCCTACAACAAAATATCGAATCCTATTATACCGGCCTCACCCACAGAAGGGCTATCGCCGATAAGGATGATAGGAGCGCCTGGTTCCCTTCCAGGGTATCCCCCGTGAAGAAAATAGCGACGACGCCCGGCGACCTGGCCACCTATACTGTATCGGTACATCTTTTCGATGCACAGGTGACGAAAAAACCCGGCGACCTGTATATCAAAGTGCACCTGAAATCCTGTTCGGACCGCAATAAAACAATTCTGTTTTTCGAGATCTCCGCTTTTCCCACCACACAGCCTATCTGGAATAAGCTGGATAAGATCAATGCGGATTTTAAATGTATCGGCGGGAGCACTAATTAGGGAAGTGGTGAGGAAATTCCACAGATTGGGCAGGTAAAAACGTTATTTGATTTCTGGCATTGTTTTTTTAAAGACAAGATATATAAGGGAAAACAATAACCTTAGGTATCTTGCATGGAAAATTCTTTTAAAATAGATTTTGATTTCCACCTGGATCCCTCTGCAAAAGTCCTCCGCCTGCAGGGCATAGTAGAATTACGCCATTCTTCCCCATATTATAAGGTAAGCAAAATCAATAAGTTCGGCCATACCGGTGGTATAGATCTCCTGCCGGATGTATCTATTAAATGTATCCTCGTCCATGGCCAACGGAGATGGGTGCATACCGATTCAGGTAAGGAATCCAATCTCAGCAGGATGGCAGGAGCAGCTATTGAAAGAGTGCAACCCGATATTGAAATAGCAGAAGACAATCCTACCACAGATGACAATGAGGAGGATCAATAAAGGCGCCTGCATCAGGGCCGCTAAAAATAATCCCCTGCCCCAAAAAAGGGCAGGGGATTGCGAAAATTACTGCACAAGCAGCTTCTTCGTTTCATTCAATCGTTTGGATTGAACGGTAATGAAATACAGACCTGCCGCAAGTCGCTGTTCCAATTGTGCGGATCCGGTAATTGTCTTTGTCAACAGGAGCTTGCCATTACTATCCCGGATGGTGACAGAAGCCGGTTCGTTGGACGTTAAGCCAGGTACGGCAATATAGAATTGCCCTCCGGGCGCGGGGTTGGGATATAATTTGATCGCCCCTGTCTGTTGCCCGTCAGCCAGGCTCAGGGCCGTTCCGGTCTGTAAGGCCGGAGCAGCGGCCGTGCCGGTGACCGGGTTGACAAAATTCCACATGGCGCTGTACCAGCCTGTTTGCGCTCCGCTGTATTGGGCATACCCCAGCAGATTTTCGATATGGATCCACTGGTTAGGCTGCCACCTGTTCTCGATATAATTCCAGCCATCTCCCGTGGCGGCTATCGTCCACATCGCGCTATACCAACTGGATTGAATGGCCCCGCACTGTACGGAACCGTTCTGATTTTCTACATGCATGAAATTCCCGGTGGACCGGTTCTGCAACTGGATATACCCGGTGCCGGTATTCACCTGGGCCCATTGATAGGTTTTATCCGTACTGGCCGGATTCGTCCCATATTTTACCTGACCGTTGCCGGCATCATACAGATAGGTATTCGGTTGCCAGCGGTTGATGATCTGGTACCAGGTGGTGCCGGCCGAAGGCACGGTAATGGTAGCGGTAGCCGTTTTACCGCCGTCCTGGGTGGTAACGGTAATGGTAGTCGTGCCACCCGCTACTGCTGTGACCAGCCCGGAAGCGTTGACGGTAGCGACGGCCGTATTGGAAGAACTCCAGCTGACCGTCGTGTTCGTGGCATTGGAAGGGGCCACCGTCGCCGTCAGTTGCTGGGTAGCGCCGGCATTGACCGTAGCGGTCGTGGGGCTGAGGGTGACGCCGGTTACGGCCACCGGGTTGCCGGGATTGCTATTGTACCAGGTACCGTTGAGGTACCAACCGGTGGTGCTCCTGCTGAGATTAGCCGTTTGGTTCGATCCATCATTGAAGATAAGATTGGTGGAAGTAATATTGGTAAAGGTGTAACTGTACCAGCCACTACCCGCAGCCGTCATATTGACCCCGGGCCAGGTGCCGTCAGCCAGCACACCAGCCGGCAAGGCCGACCACCAGTAAATTTTTATTCCCGTGCCCCATCCGGTAGGAGGATAGAAGTATACGGTAAAGTTCGTGGAGGGATTGACGGTGATCGTCGAAGTCGCCGTCTTCGCCTGGTCGGCCGTTGTGACGGTGATCGTGGCAGTACCTGCTGCAATAGCGGTAACCAGGCCGGAGGCGCTGACGGTAGCCACGGCTGTATTACTGGAAGTCCAGGTGACGGCCTGGTTCGTCGCATTGGCCGGAGCCACGGTGGCCGTGAGCTGGGTGGTAAGCCCGGCGCCGATGCTGGCGCTGACGGGAGTCACCGTCACGCCGGTAACGGGTACGACGGGTACGTTGGCATTGGTCAGCACCCTGTATTGATAAGCCGTTAAAGAAAGCGAAGTGCCCAGGGACACCACAGCACCGCTATAAGCGTCCTTCCAGTTCGTGTTGGCCAGCGCCGCGGGAAGCGTAAAGTTGGTTGTCGCATTCCGGAGGTTGGAGAACACGACTACCTGTTCGGTGCCAGATGTCTTGGTAAAAGCGCAAACATCATTGTTCGTATACGATACCAGGGTACCGCGACGGATGGCATTGCTGCTGTTCCGGAAGGCAATCACTTTCGTGTATTCGGCCGTCACATCGGGATTGATCGTCCAGTCGATCGTCGTGGAGGTGAAGGGGAAGGTGATAGGCGTTGGGAAGGCGACTTCCGTCCCGTTGTAGATAAAAGGAACGCCTTTCATATAGGCTATGGCAACGAAGGCGGCCATGCTCCCGGCCTTGCCGCCGAATAACGTTACGGGGGCTCCATCCGAACCGTCGACATCATGGTTGGTAAGATATCTTACGATCTGCTGATTGCCGGTGGCGCTGGCATACTCAGCGGTATTGGAATTGTCGATGGCCGTTGCAGCGCCGCCGCCGAAGATGGGCTTCAGACTATTGTAATAGAACTGCATTCCGAAATTGTAATCGAAGCCTGCCGTATAATTGGCAGCGCGGGTGCCTTCCGCCAACAGTAATAACTTATGCGTCGTGATGCCCCTCAGAGAGGTGATGGTCTGTTGCCAGAAGTCGATAGGAGGATTGTCCGCGAAATCATAGCGGAACCCATCGACATTGGCCGCGAAGACCCAGTAACGCATCTGGCTGATCATAGCCGTTCGCATGGCTGTCTTGCTAAAGTCTAAAGCGGCCACATCGGTGTAGCCGTTGAGCCCGGTGATATTGCCGTTGCCATCTTTGAGATACCAGTCAGGATGCTGGGTGATCCAGGGATGGTCATAAGAGGTCTGGTTGACGACCCAGTCCATCATCACCGCCATTCCCCGGCTATGAGCCCCATCTACCAGGGTCCGCAGGTCGGTGAGGGTTCCGAACTCCGTACCTACCGAATCGAAATTGCGGATACAGTAAGGAGAATTCACCGACTTAAGGACCCCTACCGGGTAAACGGGCATCAGGTAGACGACGTTGGTGCCCAGCGCCTTGATCTGGTCCAGCCGGTTGATCACTCCCTGCAGGTTATGCGTGGAGCTGAAGGCGCGCATATTCACCTGGTAGATGGTGACATCGCGGGGGTCCGGCACCCCGGTGAAGGGAGTCCCGTATTGCGCCGGGTCCTGGGCGAACAGGGTATTGGCTCCTGTCGCCAATAGGACATAGCAAACTAAGGCGGTAAAGAACCGGAGGAGATTTCTTTTCATACTAGCAAAGTTTAATCGTTATGGAATTGGGTTACATGGTTGCTGGTTTTTGGTTTGGGGTTAGTGGCTTCTCATAGGAATAATATTTTAGGGGGTCGCCAATATCCTGTACTCATAAGGTTGCAGCGCGATGAACACGGTCACCGTAAAGGCACTGCCGTCAAACACATCTTTCCAGGAACTACCTGCCAAAGCCGAAGGCGGGCTGTAGTTCATCACTGCATTGCGCAGGTTGACGATCACCAGGACTTTTGCGCCGTTATACGATTTGGTGAAAACGCACACATCCGCGCTGCTGTAGGATATAAGATCGCCCTGTTTAATCGCGTCGCTGCCGTTACGGAAACCCAGGATCTTTTTGTATACGGCGGTGACATCCGGGTTGAGGGTCCAGTCGATGACGGTACTCTTGTTGAAGAAATTCAGCTTGACGGGACAGGCCACTTCCTGCCCATCATAGATCATGGGCGCACCTTTCATGGTGGCAGCCACGACAAAGGCCGCCAGCGATCCGTTCTTTCCCCCTAACAGGTCCAGGGGAGTGCCGTCGCTATTATCCACATCATGATTGGAAATATACCGCACGACCCGATCGTCGGCCGTTGCATTGACAGATTCCACCGTATTCACCGAATCGATCGATAAGACAGACCCTTGCTTCGCGTAGACATTATTCACCATATTGTAATAGAAGCCCATCCCATATTCCAGTTGGAAGCCCGCTGTGAAATGGTCGGTCCGCGTACCTTCGGCGAAGAGCAGCAGCTGATGGGTGGTGATCGCACGAAGGCTGTCGATCGCCTGCTGCCAGAAATCGAAGGGCACAAAATCCGCGGCGTCACATCGGTAGCCATCTATATTGGCCTGGTATATCCAATACTTCATGGCCCTGATCATGGCTTTGCGCATGTCTGCATTGCTGAAGTTGAGCGCCGCCACATCATTCCACCCGGTATTAGGGGGACTGATGATATTGCCGGCCCCATCCTGCTTATACCAGGTCTTACTGCTGATCCAGCTATTGTCCCAGGAGGTATGGTCGGCTACCCAGTCGAACAGCACGGCCATATTCCTTTTATGCGCTTCCGCCACCAGGGTGCGCAGATCGGCAAGAGAGCCGAACTCGCTGTTGACGCCCATATAATCTTTTACACAATAGGGAGAGTTCACGGATTTCAATACGCCTACCGGATAAACCGGCATCAGGTACAGCACATTGATCCCCAGCGCCCGGATGGAATCGAGCCTGGACTGCACGCCCGCAAAATTTCCCTGGGCGCTGAAGGCCCGCAGGTTGACCTGGTACATAGCCACATCTTTCGGGGCCGGCACCTGCGTATAGGGAGTACCGTATTGGATCGTCGTGCTGTCGACCGTTACCGGCGGAGGGGTAACCGGGGGCGTCGGGCTGCTGCCGCCCTTCGAACAGGACAGCAGCAGGAGATAAAGCGCCAATATACTATTCATTGTTTTGCTCATGTCTTTTCGGTTATTCCACGCGACCCGCGTATTTAATGCTTCACCAGGCTATAGGTATATTTCCCCGAAACATGCAGGTCCAGGGTGATCGTATACGTACCGTCGGCAGGTACCGTGAGATTGTTCAGGTTCGGGTTATAGATGAAGAAGGGATTGTCCGCATATTGCAGGTTGCCGCCGGCATCGATGCCAAAATCGATACTCCAGGCATTGTTCGCACGGAATTTGAAAGAACCGGCCTGTTTCATCACGGCCGTTACCGTCCATACCTGGTTAGTCGCGTCATAGGTCAGCTGCGTGTCCGTATTCCATCCTCCGGGTGTAGCATCTCCCAGGATGCCCCAGGTGGTCTTCGTGGCCGTCCAGGTATTATTATTCAGGTTGGCCGTCAGCTCATAATATCCTCCATCGGGAACAGAGAGACCGCCGGCGTTGCCATTGGTGCTGAAAGTGCCGTTGCCCCCGTCACCATAATTGGTGTGGTTCCAATCCCGGGCGCTGGTATATTTGAAATATTGCACGCCACTGCCGGTAATATTCTCATAAGCTTCATATTTGCCCGGGCTTCCCTTCGCCGGGTTGAGTAAGGGAGCCGTGGACGGATCCCAGCCCTGATAAGCGCCGGGTATGTAAAGGCTCAGACTGTAAGGAGTGATCTGCACCAGCACCGTATTGGAAAACACGGGCGCTACCGAGGAGGCGGCCCCATTATACTGATTGACATCTGAACGGATCCTTATAGCGACCGTACCCGCCGTACCGGCCGGTAGCCCCATTCCATTCACCAGGCTATTCAGCACCAGGCCGGTGAATCCGTAGAAAAGTTGATTATTGCCGGCGGAAAAAGTTTTGGCATTGGCCCAGGTAGACGTATCCGAAGGAATATCCATTTGAAGGATATAACTGATGGGCGGCTGCTTTCCGAAGTCCGCTGCCGGCCAGGTAAAGCTCACTACTGTATCAGGGTCCTTATCCTGGGTCAGCACGATGTTGGCGGACGAAGCGGTGAGAGTCTTCGCGATCGTACCGTCCTTGATGGTCAATTGTTCTCCTTCTTTTTTGCAGGAGGCCCCGAAAAGCAGGGAGATGGTTGCTGTGATCAGGAGATAAATATATTTTTTCATAAAGTTATTATTAGTAGCCTGGATTTTGTTTAAGATTAGGGTTCGCAATAATCTCCGGGGAAGGTATGGGCAGCAAGGCATAATGCCCGTCCACTCCTGTGCCGGCAGCGACTCCTCCTTTCCATGGCCACAGGTAGGTACTGCTGGTATAGGACCCGAAGCGGATCAGGTCGGTACGGCGGAAGCACTCCCAATATAATTCCCGTTGTCTTTCATTGAGCACATCAGCCGTGGTGAAGCCGGTTACATTGGCGGAATTATTCTCATATCCTCTTGCACGAAGCCCGTTGAAATATGTCAGCGCTGTCGCCTGGTCGCCTCCGCTGCCTCCGCGGGATACCGCTTCGATATATACGAGATACATCTCCGCCAGCCGGAACAACGGGAAGTCCGTGCTGCACAGAACACCATTGGGAGAATAGGGAGTCGCGCCGGTGGAAGTGAGGTTCGTGAATTTGTATACGCCGATGCCCTTGCCAAAATCGAGGGGATCGGAGATCTCGAGGGTTCCCGGGCCGAACAGGGCACGTTTGTCAGCGTTGCCGCTATAGTCCCCGAATTGCAGCGGAAGGTTCTTCGTGCTGCGATTGCCCAGCCATCCTCCTCCGGGGATGCCATGCGCCTTGTCATCGGTAGGATCCGTGCCATGTGAAGAACAGATCAAAAAGGTGGTGCCTCCATAATTCTGGGAGCTGCTGGCATCATAGGCGATGGGCAGGATCACTTCCGGGTTATTGAGGTTATTATCGCTGGTAAAGAGGTTTGAAAAATGCGTCATCAGCGAATACCCGGCATGGAGAACTTTGGATGAATAGGTGATGGCATCCGTATATTTTCCGTTGCCGGATCCCAGGTATACTTCCGCATTCAGGTACATACGGGCTAGCAGGGCCCAGGCCGCGGCCTGGTCGGCACGACCATATTCATTCAGCCGGGGCGCGATCAGGTCGGCATCGATGGCTTTCAGCTCGGATTCGATATAGGTGAAGAGATCTTTGCGCTGGATCTGCTGGGGAATATATTTGCCGATAGGGTCTTTCTCCGTCACAAAGGGCGGGTTGCCGAAAAGGTCCATCAGCACCCAATATTGGAAGGCGCGCAGGAAACGGGCTTCGGCCCGGTAATGACGGATACTGTCCGCGCCCGTCCCGGTGATGCCGTGGCCGGCCACCACATCATTCTCCGATTGACGGATGAATTCATTACAGACGGTGATCTGGAAAAGGCAGCGGGTATAGAGCGCATTGATATAGACGTTGCCGGAAGCCCAGTTGAGGTTATGGAAGGCCTGCAGGTTGGCATCGTTCCAGGCACAGATGTCTTCATCGGTCGTCAGCTCCTGTACATTAAAATAGGCCCGGAGGAAATCGGTGGTTCCCGCATCCGAGATACCGGCGACATTGATATCCGAATTGCCTACCCCCGAGCTGCTGACCAATGAATAGCTGCCATAAGCCTTGGCCAGCGCTTCTTTATAACCTTCCACGGTGTTATACTGTGTTGCCGAGGTATTAGAATTGGTGGGGACCCGGTTAAGGTCCTTATTGCAGGAAATAAAAGACCAGGAGAGCGAGAGAAAACCGGTAATATATAAGAATTGCTTTTTCATATTTGACATTTACACGTTAGAATTGAAGATTTACACCAAGCACATAGGTCCTTGGTCTTGGATAAAAAGTATTATCGATGCCGCCATACAGTTCGGGGTCCTGACCCGTATATTTCGTCACCGTGAATACGTTCTGGCAATTCGCATTGATCCGCAGGCTGGCCTCGTTGTGAAAGACATGCCCGGCATTAAAGGAAAGCCCCAGGTTGTCCATTTTCAGGAAAGAAGCATTCTGAATATAATAGTCCGAATGAGGCTGGCTATAATAGAAATGAGTGCTTAGCAGTTCGGAAAAGGTATTGGCCAGGTAGCCCAGAGGATTGAATACATTGGCGCGGATCGCATTTGACGAGATCTCATTGTACATGTAATTTCCGATGTTAGCCCGCAGCACCGTGCTGGCCGTCCAGCGGTGATAGGTCACCGAGGTGCTGAAGCCAAGGATATATTTCGGGAATGGGGATTTGTAGCGATAGAGATCTTTATCATTGATGATACCGTCTCCGTTCACATCCGCATAAACTCCTTCGATGGGCTTGCCGGTCTTGTCGTATTCCTGGTGATAGACATAGAACGCATTGGCGTTGTAACCGACGGAATTGATCTGGATATTATTATCTCCTTTCAGGTTGCCCGCGAAGGAAGAATCCTGCGTGGCGGTGAGGTTGGTGATCTTATTGTTATTGTAAGCGATATTGAAGTTCAGGTCCCAGCTCCAGTCTTTGTTTTTAACCGGGGTAGCATTGATGATGAATTCTATACCCTTGTTCTCCATATTGCCGACATTGGTCAGCAGGGTGCTGCTGAAATTCGTGCCGGCGGGAATAGGGATCTGGTTGAGCAGGTCCTTGGTCTTCTTATAATACACATCCACGCTCCCCAGGAGCCGGTTGTTAAAAAAGCCATAATCGATACCGGCATTATAAGAGGCGGTCTGTTCCCATTTGATATGCGCATCATAAGCCGCCGGTGTGGCCATCGTGTAATACCGGTTGCCGAATAATACCAGCGAGGAGCTGTCGCTATGAGAATAAACGGGCAGATAGGGGTAGGCGTAAATGCCGTCCTGGTTACCGGTGACTCCATAGCTGAGTCGCAGGTTAAGGCTCGAAAGGGTTCTGGATGACTTCAGGAAATTCTCCTGGTTGGCGCGCCAGGTGAAGGCCGCGGAGGGAAAGGTACCCCAGCGGGTTTGCGGGGAGAAGCGGGAGGAACCGTCGGAACGGATCGAAGCTTCCAGGATGTATTTGGTATTATAAGTATAGATCAGTCGTCCATAGTAAGACAGCATCGTAGTCCGGGGTTTGTCATAGGCATAGGCGGAGGTGCTGTTCGGAATGGTGTCGCCATTGGCCCGGAGATTCGGAAAATTGTAATTCGTCGTCAGGTTATCATAATAGCCGTAACCTGCCAGGACGTTGAAGTTACTTTTGAGGGAGGGTACCTCTTTCAGGTAATTCAGATAGAATTCCCCGACGGTGTTTCCCTGCGTGCTCTTGTATTTGTTGTGCTGGCCACCGTCCAGGAAGTTCTGGGCAGCATAAGCAGGCACGTCGACCGTGCCATCTCCTTTTGAGATATCATATCCCAGGTTAAGGTTGGCGTGCAGGCCGGACAGAAAAGGCAGTTCATAATCAGCCCGGAAATTACCAAAGCTCCGCTGGACGGTAGAGAGGTTGTGATAGAGATCGAGCAGGGCCAGCGGGTTGCGGGGCGCCAGCTTTTGCAGGGTGACAGTCCCGCCTGCGTCCGTGCTCGTCCATTCGAAATAGTTGCCGTAATCGGATTTGGTATGTACCGGCTGGGTGGGATCGAAGTACATGGCAGAGCTGATGGCGGAACCTGCGTTGGCGAACCGGGTCTTGTTGAGGGCGCCTTTGAGGTTGAATTCCAGCTTGAGCTTATCATGCAGCAAATGCGGCGTCAGGGCAATCCCGGCGGTATAGCGCTGCAGGTTATCCGTCTTTACGATCCCGTCCTGATTAAGATAACCGACGGAAACACGATAGGGTATATTATTCCCAATAGAGCCGGTAACACTGAGGTTATTGTCCGTACTGACGGCCGTCTGGTAGATCTCTTTCTGCCAGTCAGTGTTGGCGCTGCCCAGCAGGGACTTAAAGGTATGGAGGCCATTATCCCAGGAGCCGGTACCCAGGGAATCGACATAGCTGCGGAACTTCGCGGCGGATAAGACATCGGCTTCCTTGATCAGCTTGGCAACCGATACCTGGGTGCTGAAGCTGATCACGGGTTTGCCGCGGGTGCCTTTCTTAGTGGTGATCAAGATGACGCCGTTGGAAGCCCGGGAACCGTAGATGGCGGTGGAGGCGGCGTCCTTCAGGACCGTAAAAGATTCTATATCATTTGGGTTGACCAGGCTGAGCGGGTTGGAGGCTCCGGCAATGCTATTGCCGCTGAAGGGCAGTCCATCGACCACGATCAGCGGATCATTGCTGGCATTGAGAGACACGACTCCCCGGATCCGGATGACACTGCCCGAACCGGGGGCGCCGCCATTGGAGGTGACGGAGACACCCGCCACTTTGCCGGCGATCAACTGCTCGGGGGTAGTGATGGCGCCCTGCTGAAAGTCTTTTTGCCCGACGACGGAGATGGCTCCCGTCAGCTCTTTTTTACGCTGGGTGCCATAACCGATGACGACAACATCATTCAGGGAGCCGGTGGAGGGATGTAAGGCCAGCTGCATCTGCGAAGTGGCCCGAACCTGGAGGGTATCGTACCCCACGTAGCTGATGATGAGCAGGTCGCCGGGTGAAACCGTTAAAGAGAAGGCGCCGGCTTTATCCGTAGAAACGCCTTTCGTGCTGTTGCGGATCCGAACGGAGGCGGCCTCCACGGGTTCCCCTTTTTCGTTTTTTACGGTGCCGGAGACCGGAATGGTTTGCTGGGCTTGCGCGATCAGCAGGCCGAAAGAAATAAAGAAAAGTAAAAACGCTTTTTGGGCGAAGCGTAGTCTTGCAAAGCATAGTTTTGCGCAGCGCAGTTTTGGAACGAAGGATGCATTCATATATGACAAGTTAAAATGAACAGTTAGTTAATAAGATCCTCAGTAATTAATCACTATTTTGTCCGGGCTGTTATCCAGCACCAGTGTTTTTACTTCATAGCTGTATGCTGATCCCGTCACGGGCTCCTCTTCTAAAAAAGAGGTCCGGTAATGGTCAGCCGTTACTTGTTTTCCATTTAGTGTAAAAGCCGTATTGTCAAAGCCATGCAGGGCCAGGCGGATGTGATGGAATTTAGAGGGATCGGCGCCGGTAGGCGATTCCAGGGTGATCCTGCCGGCAGTTGCATCGAGCCAGATGTTCCGTTGATAATAGCTTCCCTTTTCATACCGGTAAGTCGTCCCGTCATCCTCGTAATAATCGAAAGAAGTGGAGGGGCCCTTGTAAATATGCAGGATCAGGGTATCCGTCGGCTGTTGCCCGGTATGCTGCACCAGGGATTGCATGGGAATAATGCTGCCTGCTTTTACATAGACCGGGAGGGTGGCCAGCGAAAGCTCAGCCAGCTGCTCCGATCCGCCGGCCACGATGCTATCCGTATAGAGCCCATACCATTGACCTGCGGGGAAATAGAGTTTGGTGAAGGATCGGTTACTCTCCTGCGGCATGACCAGGAAAGCAGGGCCGAAAAGGAATTGCTCCTGGAAAGCAGGTTTATAGATATGAGCGTCATGCGTATAGTCGATGGCCAGCGAGCGCACCACCGGCAAGCCGTTCTGCGTAGCTTCGCGGAAAGTGGAATACAGGTATGGCAGGATGCGGTAACGCAGGTTGATATAATTACGGGCGATATCCAGCGTCTCTTCTCCGAAAGACCAGGGTTCTGCCGATTTGGTATTGAACTGCGTATGATTCCTGAAATAGGGAATAAAAGCGCCCAGCTGCATCCATCGGGTATACAAGCCCGTGGTAGGATTGCCGGTGAAGCCGCCGATATCCATCGCAGAGAAGGCTACGCCGCTCAGACCAAGGCTGGACAGCAGTCGTACTCCCGCCAGCATATGATCGTCTTCGGCACGGTTGTCCCCGGTCCATAAAGCGCTGTAGCGTTGTAATCCGGCATAACCTGCCCGGGAGAGGATAAAGGGTCGTTGTTGCAGGGCCTCTCGTGCGCCCTCATAACTGGAGCGGGCCATTTGGAAGCCGAATACGTTGTGTCCTTTTAAATGGGTGGTAGCATGTCCGTCGTAATCGAAGAGTATGTTGCCCGGCATTTTCTGTCCCCAGGTAGCGATCTCGTTCATATCGTTCCAGATCCCCGCCACCCCCAGGCTGGTATAAGCTTTGACCTGCTGCCGCCACCAGGCGCGTCCTTTTTCACTGGTGAAGTCCGGGAAGTGACACCATCCGGGCCATACTTCTGCAGTATAAGGCAGGCCGTCGGCATATTTCAGGAAAATATTCTGTTTCAACCCGCTCTCATAAGCGGCATATGCTTTCTCTACCTTGATGCCGGGGTCGACGATAAGGGTGACCTTAAAGCCCATTTTACCCAGGCTGTCGATCATTGCTTTGGGATCCGGGAAACGCTGGTGATTCCAGGTGAATAATTTATAGTTATCCATGTAATGGATGTCAAGGGTAATGCCGTCTGCGGGGATGTGCTGCTCCCGAAGGGTGTGAGCGATGCGAAAGACTTCCGTGTCGGGATAGTAGGAATATCGGTTCTGCTGGTAGCCCAGGCTCCAGAGAGGGGGCATCTTCATACGGCCTGTCAGCCAGGTGTAGGATTTGATGATATCGGCTACCGTGCTGTGGCTGATGAAATAATAGTTCATTTCCCCACCCCGGGCGCTGAAGGAGGAGAAGCGGTCGTTGCTGGCGCCGAAGTTAAAATCGGATTGATAGCTGTTGTCGAAGAAGATCCCATATTGCAGGCCGTGGTGGATGCCCATGTAAAACGGGATGGTGGAATAAAGGGGGTCCTGGCTGATGCTGTAGCCAAAGACGTCCGAGTTCCAGTTAGTATAGGCTTTTCCTTTCCGGTCAAGGTCGCCGGTCTTCTCTCCCAGCCCGATGAAACGCTCGCCCTTTTGAAGGTGCCGGTAGGCCGTCACCTCCGTTCCGATCCAGGAGGTGCCGAGACCGGGTTCGTCTTCATTGATGGGGCGGTCATCGGGGGTGTAGAAACTGATGGAAAAAGGCTGCCGGGTGATCTTTACATTAAGGCTGTCGGTATGGAAGCGGATCTCGTCGGGGGTCTGGACTGTTTGGAGGCCGGGGGCCGGTAAGCCGACGGCTTCTGCCGGGTAGACCGATCCGGGATCGGCGGCTCCCGGGGTCGCAATGACGGCATAAGAGAAATCATCTCCCAGGGGTTGGTTGGCTATACGGACTCTGATAATGGTGGGGCTGTAAACCTGGATGCTTACATAGGCATGGGTGGTGATGATGTCTAACCGGCCATCCCTGACAGATACTTTTTTTATTTCGCCGACGGGGATGACATGATCCTGGGCAAAAGCTACCATTGAAAAAATAGCAAGGGCAAGAGATAAAAGAATCTTCTTCATACTGGCTGAGCACCCTGTTTTGGGATTAGTGAAATAAAACAGGGTGATAAAGGAACGATGCCGGGGAGGCTGGGGCAAGTTTTCAAAGGAGAATGGAAAAAATAATGCGAAAATAGTCGGGAAGTAAAAATCAAATAATTGATCTACAATTATTTACAAAACATTACTATTTTTTTATATAGAATGAATGGGGACGGGAAATGACCGGGAAAAGGGGAGGCCTGGGCCGGTCAGAGGGTTTTTATCTGCATAATCTTCTCCTCGAAGGCATCGCCCGGCAGGATCGCTTTGTTTTTGATCCGGGATTTATAGCTGTAGATGGTCTTGACGGAGTACTCCAGGATCAGGGCGATTTTTTCCGGGTCGGCTACGCCCATTCGCATCAGGGCAAAGATCCGCAGGTCGGTGGTGAGCAGTTCCCCTTCCTTCAGGCGTATCTTCTCTTCGTCGCGGAGAAGGGCATTTACCTCCGTCACGAAATTGGGAAATAGTTTCAGAAAGATCTTGTCGAAGCTCAGCAACAGTTCTTCCTTTTCTTTCCGGGCGTCGATCTTATTAAGGAAGAATTTGATGTCGTCATAACGTCTTTCCTGGAGTTTCTGCTCGATGGTGGTCTTGATCTTATCCAGTTTGTTATAAAACTCCGAATCCATATTAAAGAAATACCCAATATATTCTTCCTTTATCTTATTGGATTCTTCCAGTTGATGATTGATCACCTGTTGTTTTTCATTGGCCACGGACAAGGCTTGTTGGGTCCTTTTGAGCTGTTGTACCTGTCGTAAGATGATCCAGGCCAGCACGATGAGCGCCAACACCAGGAGGGTGACGAGGATAGCGTATTTAATCAACAGACTTTTCTGCGCTTCGATCCCATTGATCCGCTCGCCTTCTATCAGGGGTAAGATGGAGCTGGCCTGTATTTTCCGCTGGCGGGCGCCATAGAACTCTGCATTGGCGATCGCACTTTCGATACACATAACGGCATGCTTCAGGTCGCCCTTCTTGTACAGGAGCTCGGCCAGGTGGAAGATGGCCACCGTCTCCTTGGTAGAGGACCTGATATCTGCCATCGTAGCCCGGATCAGCAGGTCGATGGCTTTATCCTGGTCCCCTTTCTGAAGATAGATGGCGCTTAAGGTGGAGGCGGTCAATGCCAGTTGATGATCCGTCAGGGAAGGGGTAGCCAGGAGTTTTTCAAAAAAGGAGGCGCCTTCTCCGGTGGTATTCTGCTTGAAGCTCTTTAACCCACTATAATATATGTATGCGAAAGAGGGGGGCGGGAAAAAGGCCAGGGCGGAGTCCAGGTACTGGTTCCCCTTTTTATCATAATCCACGGAATGATAATGGTCATTGGCATATCCGGCCATATCATAATAATACCGGCCCCATAACGTGTAGTATTCTCCTTTTAAAGAGTCCGGGATCAGCCGGTTAGTCAGGGAGTAAAGGGAGTCATAGGTCTCTTTGTACAGGCCGGCGGATAATAAGATGAAGCTAAGCTTCAGCTGGGCGGCGATCAGGTGAGGGGCATCCTGCATTTCACGGGCGATGCCTATAAGCCGGATAGCGTAGCTATAGGCTGAATCGTATTTAAAGGTTTTATACTGCTCGTAAATCTTCTCCTGTCGGTCGAAGATAGCCGGCAGGGACTGGCCAGGAGTATTCAGGGACTGTTGGAGCCGGGTAATTTCCCGGGTCCGGGCCGTATCATATCCGGCTGAGAGAGGGATGGCCTTAGTCAGCTCCGTCACCAGGCTGTCGCTATTGGAAGCCGCTTCCTTCAGGCCGCCTGCAAGGGCAGGAAGGGTTATAAGGCTGAAGACCAGGAGTAAAAAGCTGATAAGCAATTGTCTCATAAATCCCGGGGTTGTTCCATTGGGGATCAAATATATCGAAATTCATTTTGCCAGGATTGTCCTTTCATTTTGGGGCGGCTGTTGTGGGAATTATTCCCCTGCTTTAGGGAAGTCTTTTGATATACAAGTTTAGTGTTATCCTTGTTTAGCTGGGAATCAATGCCAGCTCATGTACCGGTTGACATTGACTCTCGTGGTATGACAATTGATATAGCGATACTGGCTTTCATAGGATATTGGATTAAAAACCGGGCTGGATTTCTATCCGGCCTTTTTTATTTATATCTCAATTTCCCTCTTTTCCTTGGTTTTTTGTCACTAATCTATCACTAACTTCTCTGAAACCCGCGTCCAATACGAGAAAGTAAATTCTGTATTGGGAAGTAGCCCCTGTACGGGGGATGCACGTTTGGCGCGGGGTTTATTCTTGGACCCCTGATTATCAGGGGTTTTCTTTTGCTTTCTTCGGCTTTCTTTTGCCTTTAGTAGCCAAATTCTTGTTACGAATCTGGGACTACAACAATGGGTTTTCGGGTGATCTTCCGGTCCTGAGCACTGGAAATTGATACGTTATGATACAGTATGATACTGATTTCCAGGAGAGAATATCGATTAAACCCCTGATTATGAGTAGTAATATGCGAATCATCAAAATCTGCGAATTCTGTAAGAATGAGTTTGTCTTCAAGACCACTATCACCCAATGCTGTTCTGACGCTTGTGCCAAGCGATTATACAAGGTTAAAAAGAAAAATGAGGCCATTAGCCGGGCGAAGCTGGAAACGAAGGTTAAACGGAAGCCGGAGGCGTTTATAACGGAGGGTAAGATTAAGGTGATTCAGGCGAAGGAGTGGTTGTCGCTGAAGGAGGCGGCTTTGCTGTTGAATGCTCGTCGCCATTGACTTTGAGGTGATGTCTCCTGACTGGGAAGATGAAGTCTGAGAAGGTAGGGAGGAAGCATATATTTGAGAAGGCGAGTTTGCGGAAAACACTATGAAAACACTCTTGCGCGGTAAAGTTGATATTTTTAGTTTGCGCTTTATTTTAAATTCAAACTTAACTATGGCAAAAGCTAGAAGAAATGAAATTGAGGTTTCGTTAATATCCGAAAACCCTGAGGTGAAAAAACCGAGGTTGATCAAGCTTATTATAAAAAACTATCGCTGTATTGGCCCAACTCCTGTCGAAATAGATCTCAATGATATAGTAGTCCTTGTGGGGGCCAATAATGCTGGGAAAAGTTCAATTTTAAAAGCTTATGAACTAGCTATGTCACAAGGTTCGGGTAAAGCAGACTTGAAAATTGAAGATTTCCCAAATAATGTAATTGATGAAAACAACCTTCCCGAGATAGAACTACATACGATAGTTTATGATAATAGCCCAGGAGATAGATGGATACAGGTTCTGCCCAATGGGGAAAATCTTATAAAGGAGCGTTGGGTTTGGAGTAGTGAAGGAAAGCCTAGACGCGAGGGTTGGGATGTTCAGGGCGGTTCTTGGAGCATTAATGTTCCTTGGGGCGCTCCTAACGTCGCAAATGCTAGGCGTCCTGAACCTCACAGAGTAAATGCTTTTGATTCACCCGAAGTTCAAGCGGACGCTATTAAGGGCTTACTAATGCAGGCGCTAAACGAACGAGTTAAAAATTTGAAAGCTAATTCTAATGCTGACGATGATGAAGAAAATGATTATACAAAATTAATCAATCAAGTGAAAGAATTACAAAAGAAGATTGTGTCTGAGGTTCAAGAACAAATTGATGCCGTAAACGCTGAGTTGACGCAACTTGTTGGTAAAGTTTTTCCAAACTATAAGATAGATTTTTGAAGAGTTAAGGGAAAGAGTTGGGAACATGCAAACCCAAAACGAAAGTAACCATCAACCTCCTGAGACTGCAAGCGCAGAGGCAAGTCCATCTTAGTCTACTACCACTCCTGGGGAAAATAGCTGGCCCATAATTGGTCATTTGAATAGGGAATGTATCGAGGCTGTGTATGGTGCATTGGGAGCCTTTAAAGATGCGTTGAATAAGCAGAGAGCCAAATCACCAAAGAGCCGTAAGCATAAGCACCCGACTGAATTATATTATCAATTGGATTTCAGTGAAAGACTCTTTATGTGAAATGGATGAAGTGAGAAAACGGGTTGACTATTTGAAAACAATTAAAGCTCCAAGGTGATTTTACAATTTAATATAATAATTAACATTGTCAATACCCCTATCAAAAATACCGTTTTTTAACGGTATTTGTTTAATTAAGCACTGCGTCTATTGACAAAATGGAAAACGATTATTATTTTTTCAAAGCTTATATATCTACAAATAAAATTCTGTTCTAATTGTCTTTGGGGGTTCCTTTGTACATTATTTAATATTTAATTATTTGCGTTATGAATTTGGATGAATTAAAAAAAACACTTTCTGAGCAAAGTGTCGACATTTCCGATCCGGAAAAATTCGAACGAATTATAACCTCTTGGAAAACAATACTGGAAACAGAGAAAAACCAGGCTGATATTGAAAAGTCTAAAGCAGAAATTGAAAATATTAATTATCAAAAAAGAAGCGATAAATCAAAGTTTTGGATAGGGGTTGTAGCACCTTTGGTCACTGCAATAGCACTAATTTTTACACTTATATTTCAAGTATACCAGACAAAGAGAAATAGTATTTTGCAAAGGCAAGCAGACGAGGATACACAATGGAGAAGTTTTTTGCAAAAATTAAATACACGTAACGCGCCAACTGATCAATCAATCGCAATTTTGCTTAAATCATTTTTTAGTTCTCCTAAATATAAGAATCAAGCATGTGAAATAGCATCTACAGTTTACTTACCCTATATTGTCGATACGAAATATTTTAAATTAATGTACAAAGATTTTATTAAAGTTATTGATTGGAATAATTACTATAATATCGTAAATCTTACAAATGGGATATATCGACAAATAAGTGATGCAAGAAGAATGCGTGAACAAGATAGCGCCGCTTTGAATTCAAAGAATACTTATGCTTATTCGCAATCTTTAAAAGATATTGACCAAATTAATCACTCTTTGGAGGAATCTCATAACGAGCTAGAGATTGTGGGTAACAGTTTAGCAAATTTTTTTAAATCAAATTCACAACGTTCCTCTATATCATTAGATTTAACGGATGGTTATTTTTTCCATACTGATTTTTCCAATGCAAATTTTGATAATGCAAATTTTAAAGATGTGAGTTTCGATTTTTCAAATGTTGAAAAGGCAGATTTTGCTAATATTAATTCATTTGATAGTAGTGATTGGTATGGGACAGCATGGTGGAGGGCGGAGAACATAAGCGATAATTTGCTTAATTATTTAGTGGTTAAATTTCCATATGATTCTATCCACACCTACTTTAATGAGACACCAAATGATGGGACATTATATTCAAAATGGCTGGCAAAATCTCAAAAAACTACTTTTAAGTAATAGCCAATGCTATTGCCTCAATTTTGTTACCAGTTTGATACTTTTCATTAATAAATTAGTGTAAACCAACCTCATATCATACTCTGTATTGGGAGGTAGGCATGCCGCCCGGGATCGGTTTTAGCCTAAAATCAGATATTTCGCTCTTTCGATTTGAAAGAATTAAAATCAAACCAACATTGTTCCAGTTCGAAATGATTCGAGACCAGGAGTATGGAACTTTGATAAAAGTTAATGATGCGAAGCTTACACATAACTTTCCTGTAAGTTGATAAGTTCTAGCTAGGTATCTAGCGGATATTATAGGATTCAGTATGATGTAATACGATTTTGCGGCGCAAGATTATTGAGCAGGGAAGAAGATAAACGAACGCTTGTATGTAATCATTTTTGTTATTTAATTGATTATCAATTAGTTAGCACGTCATCTTCAATGGGTGCCATAAAGTATCTTGTTTGCCTATCCCTCCGGCACCTAAAATCTGATATAATAGGATATACGATAATGCGTTGTGATACTTGAAGATGTAATTAACGAATTAGGGAATTAACTAAAAATTGTACCTTCACCATTATGGAAAGCAGAGCATATAAAATGCTGGAAAATCTGAATACTATTCATGAACTTGGCCGGCAACGTTGCTTTGAGCTGGGTAATCCTTTTTATTTTCAAGATGCAGCGGATAGTCAGGAGCCTGGTAATGAAAATGATAATTATTACCGGAAAGAGTTGAACACTGGTGAACTATATCTGGTAACGCTTGAAGTTAAGGAAGGAAAAAATCAATCATTTTCCATAAAAGATACAGTGATAAGGAAAATCAGATAGGAAATGGAAAGGCCTGAACTTCTTTTTGTAACTGGTTGTAACGCTGCGGGCAAATCCAGCCTGATAAGAACGCATCTAAGCCAATTTCCGGATTATGAGGTAATTATGACCGATGTTTATAAGAGCAGGTCACAAGAAGTATTTAAGGAGGCAGCCACAGCCCGAAAAAATATTATTTTGGAAACTCCCTTTAATAATGAGGCATTTAAAAGCCTCATTGACTTTTCAAAAAATGCCGGATATCAATCTACTTTAATTATTCTGTTTTTAAAAAGCCCTTCCCATTCCCTTGAAAGAGTTGCCGCTCGTAGAACCTTTGAAAACGGACTTTATATTTCCGCTGAGGAGGTTGAATATAACTTCATTGAGAATTTTAAAAATGTCGCGAAATATTTCCCATATTTTGATAGATCCTTCTTTATATATACCGGAAAGAAAGACAGAAATAAACTGATAATGAATTTTCACCAGGATACTATAATCGAATATAAAAGCAACGACTTTGTTTTTGTTCAAAAGTTTGCTGAACATGCATATCAGCTTCAACGGTTGGATAAGAAAGATTTCGAGGTCATAGTTGCAAACAAGGATTATAAGGTGGAAGCTGCTAAGAATATTCCCAATAAAGGATTTAAGTGGGAATAAATCTGAAACCTGCAAGGCAAATTATCTTTGTTACTAATCTGTCATTAATTCCTCTCAAATCCACTAAAATTGGGCGTTTTCACTTTCTGTATTGGAAACTGAAGAAGAAAGATCAATAAAAAGACGCACCGCCATGAAAATCTATCAGCAGGCCATAACCCTGTCAGCAAAGAAAAGGGGATTCCACCTGGTTACTTCCGCCATTCTCCAGGGGGCGCCCGGTATCCAGCAATTCCGGGCCGGTCTCTGCCAGGTCTTCATTCAACATACCTCCGCTTCGTTAACTATTAACGAGAATGCCGATCCCACGGTCCGAAAAGATTTTGAAACTTACTTTAGCAAAGCAGTTCCCGAAAATGATCCAGACTACCTGCATAACGATGAAGGGCCGGATGACATGCCGGCGCATCTGAAAGCGGCCTTACTGGGCAGTTCGGTCCTGATCCCGATTGCCAATGGCCGGCTGGCCCTGGGAATCTGGCAAGGTATCTATCTCTGCGAACACCGCAATCATGGAGGTGAGCGGGAACTTGTCGTTACCTGTTGGGGGGAATAGATTGGAGCCGGCCCGGATCGCCGAAGTCCCTTCGGAACGATCCGGGAAGCCCGACAGCTAAAACCGGTCCTGCAGCTCTACATCCAATTCATATCCGGCGATGGCAAATAAGAAGTTTTGTAACTGATGAAGGTATTTTATACTTACCTGGGAGGGGGAAGAATGCTTCAATCTCAGTCCGTCGGCGGTGAATTCGAAATCCATGTGACGCTTGTCAATGCTCAGGATCCATTCTTCGCGTACAAAATTTCTAAAGCCACATTTTTCCAAAATCTTAGGGGTAAGAACGATAGGATCGATATCCTGGAAATCAGCTTCTTTGATCACTTCAACGAACTGGCTGGTATAGGAAGCCTTATAAGATCCTCTGACGCTGGCAACTTCTCTCGTTACCTTGATCTGCGTGTCATAAATAAGTGTGTTGCTAAGGATCTGCTGTACTGTGATGATGTCTCCGTGCTGAGTTTGCACTTTGTTGCCGAAGCGGAGTTCTCTTGCGTGTATCATAGAGTCTATTTTAAAGATGAAATACGATGATTAAGTCATGGTATTTCAAGGGAATAGACTCTGATGGATGTGGTTGTTCGAAGGAGGGATTGAAAACACAAGATAATAGGTGCTTTTCAAATATGCAATACCCCCGGGATTGGTTTTATCCACATTTACGTCGGGCGCCTTCCTCCATTCGTGCTATTTTATCTTCATAAGCATGAATATATTTTCTTTTGGCGTCCTCGCTTAGCAGCGAATTCCGGATCAAAGCCTGCACTTTGTCCTTTCCCGATAAAAGTTGAGTAAGGATCCGGTCCCTCCGTATGGGTACAAGCCCTATTTTGTCAGCTAACATTCTGAAATCCGGTTGTCCATAGTATCCAAATTCACTGTAGAACGGACTATCCATGGCTCCCTTATACAAATCCAGGGCGGTGTCTGATTCAAGAGGTGAATGCAGGACGGTGCTCAACAGATCATAACATGGAGATAATCGATAATCTCCCATATCTGTCTGGATAAGCGAGAAGTTTTTTAAATGTGCATCCCCATTGGAAAACAGGTAATTGAATAATAGCACCTTAAAATAATTTTCCAGCGCCGATGGGTAAGCGGAGATATGTTGCCGGATCAGTTGACCAATCTCTTCATAAGTCCCCTCATACTTGAAATGTTCTCCATGAGTCTGCCGGCTCCTGCCGCTGATCTGAGCCAGGTCTTCCTGTTTATATTTACTGCCATCCAATCGAACATCAAAGCGTCGGGTAATATACGCCGGGGTACCATCCTGAAAAAAGATCAGGGCATTAGGTGCCGTATAAATGCCAAAAAGCCGGGATGCTATCTGCATGGTGAGATGCTCATTTTCCGGAACCTGATCCGAATCAACGATATGGGTAGAGGGAGGAATGGGCTTTAAAATATACCGACCTCCCTGGTCGGTAAGCATCAATTTATTTTTCTCCAGCCGCAGAGAATACTTTAGCTGAACGCCGGAGAAAGAAAGCTGTTTTGTTCTTTCCTGAAAAAGGACAAGGTTCTCTGCCTTCGGAGGATCGAAAGAAAGCAGGGCGCTTACCCTTGCGCCGTCAAATAGTTGTTTGCGGCAGGTAAGGCAATAGAATTCCACACCTGGCTTATAGCATCCAAAACAATTCATGTCGCTGCCATTATTTCTTTAACAGTGATGGCACCTATGTTGTCTTTTCCGGCCGTCTTCAGAAGACGGGTAAAATCATCTTCTTCATCGATCCGGAGCAGCCGGCACTGAATATCTTTGTTAACACCTTCCGCCAGCAATCCTGCAAAAAAAGGGAAAAGCGTGGCGCTTTGATAGGAAGGTCTCGTTTTAGGCAGGGTCAGACTGATAGAAGAGAATGCCGGATTGATCCTATAGCTGTCGTCATAGACAAACCGGTAATCATCCGGTGCCCGCTTCTCCAGGTATCCGGCCAGTGTGTCATTATTATATATCGCTGCTTTTGCCATCAGATAGCTTTTTTAACCTGCAGTAATAGCTCCATGCCAAGAACAATAGCAATTTTTTCGAGCGTGGTCACCGATGGATTGCCAAGGCCGGTCTCAATAAGATGAATGGTCTTGATGGTTACTCCGCTTATTTCGGCCAGATCCTGTTGCCGTAAGGCAAGGAATTCCCGGCGTTCCCTGATTGATTGTCCAAATTCCTGTGTCAGCATCGGAAATATGTTACTGATTCATCCAAAAATATGGAATATATATTGATTTTATCGATAAATACGCAATATATTTCCGGTTTGCATTTAAAAGGCTGAAATAGAGCTCAAAAAAAAGAAATAGCCTAGCATACCATTTGCATAATCTATCCTAAACTCGTTATGTCGCAGGATATTACCTCTTTTAGAGAACCCCATGTAAATACAGGCAGGACAGAGCGGGTGATCTCCGCCATTGCCGGATCCTTATTATTATATAAAATAACCCAAAAACATAAGGCCGATAGTCTGCTGCTCCTCGCAGGTGGTTATCTCTTATACCGGGGCATTTCGGGTCATTGCCCCATTCATTCCCTCTTCTCCCGGGAAAAGGGAGTAGATCATCCCCGTAATGTCAATGTCAGAGCCAGCGTACTCGTGAGCAGGCCAAGAGCGGAAGTCTATGCTTTCTGGAGAAAGCTGGAAAACCTTCCCCTGTTCATGAAACACCTGGAGAGCGTCGATGAGATCGATGAGTTCACCTCAGCCTGGAAAGTGAAGGTCCCGGGATTGGGATATATCCGTTGGGAAGCGGAAATCGTCAAAGAAGAAGAGGGATCAGTCCTCTCCTGGCAGTCCGTGCCGGGCGCCTCCATCCGGAATGCCGGAAAGATCAACTTCTCCGATACTCCCGCACAGGGTACCCGGATCGATGCACTTATTTCCTATCATGCCCCGATGGGGAAATTCGGGGAAGCGTTGTCCCGCCTGCTGACTCCCCTATTCAGCGAGATGATCGAAAAAGATATCCTGAGCTTTAAGCATTTTATCGAGGACACCGATGGTTAGGCCGTATATTTTTGAGCAATGAAGTCGACGATATGTTTCCTCGAAGCTTCGGGATCTTTCATTCTTTCCGCCTCCTCTCCTACCCCGGCCAGCTCTTCATCATGAATAGAATGCCTGAACCAGTTCGTAAAATCTTTCCGGTGCAGGTGATACTGCCAGGTGTCGGTATCGATGCCTTCCGCCATATGCATAAAGAGCATTAAATTATTGGCTTTCAGGTGCAACTGTTGCTTCCGGCCTGTAAAAATAAAACTGTTATCACCCATATCCCCTTGTGCATATTTCTTTTTATGCCGTTGCGGCAACTGCCGGGGCAGATAAAATCTGGCCTTGAAGGGCGGCCGGCTACCATCCCGCTCCCATATACATATTTCATCCTCTGCCAGGGAAGGGATCGCTTCCGGGGTTGCTATTCCTACTACCCTGCAAAATTGTTCAAAAGGATAAGAAGGATTTTCCCCTATGGTGAGGACTAACCCGACCTTTGACAGCATGGCGAAACCGAGGGCATGGGGAGAAGTGCTGATCAGGACAAAGTTGTTAAAATCATCAGGCAGCCGCCCCGATGAAACTCCGGCAGTCAAGGGATGGGTCGTAGCGGGGATCAGGTGATGGGCTTCATCCAGCAATATCCAGTGCGGGTGACCATAGCGGCGACGCAGGTCCAGGAGCACGGGCATGAGCCGGGCAAAAAAGTCCGGTCTGTCCGTCAAAGGAATGGAAAGGGTGCAGACTACCAGGTTTTGACAGGGATCTTTCAGCAACTCTCTTATTTCTTCGATGGATGGCAAGGAGGCCCCGCTGCCCAACACGATCGAACCGGGCAGTTCCAAATAATCTCCTTCCGGATCTATCAGACAAAACTGATAGCCTTTGGTGATCATACTTTCCACCACAGAAATCGTAAAAGTGGTTTTTCCGCTGCCTGAAACGCCGGCAAGCAGGATGCCGCTGCGGTAAGGGCTGATAGCAAAGGGACGGCCATCCTCTTCTTTCCCCAGTTCCAGCCAATGCCTCGTCAATTCCCCGTTGAGTATTGAAAGATCGTTGGCAATGAGCCGGTCGATCAGTTCGATCACTCCTTCGCCATGAGTGGAATCCGTTACCCAATCAGCTATCGCTTTCAGCGCAGGTAAGGCATTATTGACCGCCGCCCCGCATTCAGCCGCCTGCAGCAACGCGCTGTCATTCTCCGCATCCCCGATCCCTACCGTATTATGCAGGGACAGGTGCAGGGAATGTAGAAGGGCTTTCAAACCCGTGGCCTTATTGATACCCGTCGGCAGTATCATGACGGCCCCTTTGTTGAAAATGACCTGCCGTTCGATGCCCGAAGTCTTGATCGTATCGAGAACAATCTGTTCATAGGGCTCCCAGGTAGCTACGATCACTTGGCCAACCGACATAGGATGAACGCCTTTTTCCTGCAGGGCTTGTACAAAAGAAGGGTCCGGCGCCGGGCCAAGCAGCTGTTCCTTCCCTGTGGCCGTCTCATGGATGAGGGCGCCATTTTCCGCAACAATGTAATCGAAGATCTTATAAGCAGGGAAAACTTTTACCAGATCTCCCATTTCCCGGCCAGTGACTAGAATGCCTTTTCGACCCGTGGCCTGCAATTGCTTTAATTTTTCTATTACGTCGTCTGAGACTTGCCCCTGGTTGGCCAGGGTGCCGTCATAATCTGTCGCCAGGATCTGATACCGCATAGCTGGAAGGATTTATCGTAATTTTAATCAGCCGGTCAGGCCGTCTGACCATAAGTAATAGAATAATTATACCACGATCGCTATATTAGCCAGGCAACTGCGAGGTGGCATATCAATTGCAAGCAAGCACACAGGCCGCCCAGGCATTCTTCGGGAATACGTATGTCCGGTATAAAAATACATAACACCATCCGTAAGCAAGGCGAAAATCTCTCCGGGCTGGCCGCGCAAATCACGCTCAGATTCGATGCTGACAGCGTTCATGATTTTCGTACGACCACCAAAAAGCTGCGCGCCTTATCGAAGTGGTTAAGTCCTGTCAAAAAACCGCTGACGAAATCCTTCACAGGTTTATACCATATCACCGGCGAGCTGCGAAATGCCCAGGTCTTATTGACAGATCTGGAGACGGCCAGAGAGGATCCTTCCGAAAGAAAAGATCTGGCAGGATTCAGGAGCTGGCTGACAGCTTTCATCACCCGGCAAAAAGAGGAATGGTATAAAGCTTATGACCGGCCGGTGATCAGGCGCCTGCGCAAAAAGATAAAACGGTCCGGCTATAAGAAGGGGAATGAGGAAGGGCTAAAGCGTTTTTGCCGGAAAAGGGTCAACCATATAAGCGGTATCCTTTATATTCCCTCCCCATCGGATGAGGAATTGCATAATGCCCGGAAAATGCTGCAGGATATGCAATATGTGTATGAATTCAGCGGGAAAAAAGGGTTGGTCGATGACGCCCCTACGCTGGAAACCCTGAAACGGATCGGTAAACAGGCCGGGGCTTTCAACGACAAACGCATGGCCGTTCTGCTGCTTACCAGGTACCTGGAAGAAGAGCGGCCGGAAGACTCCTGCTACCAGGCAGCAATGGAGATAAAAGGAAAATGGGACAAATCCCGGGAAAGACAGAAAAAAGAGTTAATAGATACTCTTACCGGGTTTATAAAAGGCAGCAAGTGGTAAAAACAGAAACAAGATGCAAATGAACACTAAAAAATGGCTTTGGTGGCAGGATGGGATTATTTACCAGGTTTACCCACATTCGTTCCAGGATAGCAATCACGATGGTATCGGAGATCTCCGTGGCATCATACAAAGACTGGATTATCTGAAATGGCTGGGGGTCAAGGCTATCTGGCTTTCGCCCATTTATCCTTCCCCGATGGCGGACTTCGGATATGATATTTCGGATTATACGGGTATCTGGCCTACGTTCGGCAAGCTGGCGGATTTCGATGAGTTATTACAGCAAGTGCATGCCGCCGGCATGAAGATGATCCTCGATTTAGTGCCTAATCATACTTCCGATGAACATCCGTGGTTCATCGAATCCCGGAAATCCCGGGATAATCCCAGGCGGAACTGGTATATCTGGCAGGATGCCCGGCCGGATGGCAGCCCTCCTAATAACTGGCTGAGCGTATTCGGAGGCAGTGCCTGGGAATGGGACAAGACCACGCAACAATTTTATTATCATGCTTTTTTAAAAAAGCAGCCGGATCTGAACTGGAGAAATCCTGAAGTGGAAAAAGCTATGCTCGATGTCCTGCGTTTCTGGTTAAATAAGGGGGTCGACGGATTCCGGGTGGATGTCCTCTGGCATATGATCAAGGACAGCCAGTTGCGGAATAATCCCCGCAATCCCGATTACGAGGAGCATATGGCCACCTATAATCAGCTGTTGCCCGTCTATTCCACCGATCAGCCGGAAATGCACGACATTACCGCGCGGATGCGAAAAGTACTGGACGAATATCCCGAGCGTATGATGATCGCCGAGATCTATCTTCCTGTCAACAGGCTGGTCACTTACTACGGGATCAATAATAAGGAGGAAGCTAATCTCCCTTTTAATTTTATGCTGATCACCCTTCCCTGGGAGTCCCGGCAGATAGCGTTGTCTATTGATGAATACGAAGCAGCCCTTCCGCAAGACGCCTGGCCCAACTGGGTGATGGGCAATCATGATCAACCGCGGATCTCCAGCCGCATAGGGCAGCAACAGGCAAAGGTGGCGGCTGTCCTGCTGCTCACCTTACGCGGTACGCCTACTATCTATTACGGAGAAGAGATCGGCATGCGGGATGTACCTATCCCCCTATCGGAAGTACAAGACCCGCAGGGACTGAATATGCCCGGCAAGAACCTCAGCCGGGACCCTGCCCGTACTCCCATGCAATGGGACAACAGTAAAAATGCCGGCTTTACCGATGGCAGGCCCTGGCTACGGCTTGACAGGCTCTTTCACCGGGAAAACGTACAGGTCCAGAAACAGAATATTTATTCCAGCCTTAGCTTATATAAACGTCTTATACAATTACGGCAACAGGAGACTTCGCTGATGACAGGAAATTACAAGCCGGTCTATTCCAATCAGCAGATGATCGCCTATATCCGACAGGCCGAAGGACATACCGGTTTCCTGGTAGTATTGAACCTCAGTCATCGTCCGTGTTATTTCGCACCCGGCACGATCCGTTTTAAAGGGGTTATTGTTATCGATACTTTCCCTGAGCAGGAACAGCAGCCTGTGGAAGATACGATCGACCTCAGCGGCGATGAGGGATTGGTCGTACGGCTGGTGACCTGGCAACCCATTTCTTCAAACTAACCGAATGAGCCCGATAGGCAACCCCGAATAGACCTTCATTTCAACCTCTTATTGCAGATCTCCGCAGAATCCAGGTGCTTTTTCAGCATATGCAGACTGCTATCGGCAAATGCCCGTATATCGGCATCGGCCCCATTCTTCGCCTCTTTCTCAAACTCCTTTATATCCTTCTTATGGTCATCGACCATCATGCTCATATAGGCTCTATCGAAGTCTTTACCATTCCTTTTTTGCAGGTCATCCGCCATTTTTTGCATATCGGGAGCTATTGTGTGAGGCAGGGTCACATTTTTCTCTTTCGCAATATCTTTCAGCCGGTCCCCTGCTTTGGAATGGTCCCTTTCCATCATAGCGCCAAAAGCTTTTACATCCTGCGCCATTGCCTTTTGCTGCGCCATTTGTCCCAATTGTATTTCCTCCATGCCGCCAGCGGCCGCGTCGACCACGAACTTCGCATCGTCTTTGGATACGGAGACAGAAACTACCTTGGTCGGGCTGCCGGAAACGGCCGAGCTATCCATTGCCCTGGCATTGGAATCCTTAGCTTCCTTTACGGCATTGACCTGTCCATTGTTACAGGCAAAGCACATAAGAGCCACCACGAGGAAAGGGCTATAAGTAAATAACCTTTTCACATTCAGTGCTTTTAATAATCTGCGCTGAAAAAATTATGCCAGGGCAACCCAAACCCCGCACAAATCAGCGGGGACAAAAGGTCCGGGCCAGGGTCCAATATTTGCGTGGATTATTTGTTAAAATCGACCATCGGGAGAGAAACGGGAAAAGATCAAAAGATCTTCTATGAAGAGAATAGCGTTTATCGATGATTATATGGTTTCCGAAGTTTATAGAGAGCCGGATACTTATGAGCTCTGTAAGTGGATGGCCGAATATAGCCGGACCATTGCGGCAGCAGGTTATAAAGTGGATATTTTTACGATAAAAGCGTATACTGGGTTGCCCGAAGTGGTCCGTTACGCACCACAAGTTCAGCTTATTATCCTTCCCCGGACCTTGGATCCGGCTTCTATAACCGGTGGCCGCCGACCAGATCCTATTGACGACTTCACAGACAAGATGCTACGTTTTATCGTTAAGAATCAATGGGTATATGACCTTAACCATGTATATTCCTCTTCTTTAACCCTGGTGGCATCCCGCTTAAAACAAATGATGCAATTACCCTATCTCTTTAACCTGGATGAATCATTTCTGACGTCTGTCGAAAAAAAGAATATTAGTTTTCTTGTTCGGGATGCGAACCATCTGATCGCTACCAGTCAGCAGCAGAAAAAAGATCTTATTCAGTTTTATAAAGCAGATCCGGAAAAAATAAGTTTACTATCTCCCGATCATAGCTGGAAAGACGCTGCCCGAAAGCTACTATCCATTTATGATCGCGTGGAAAACCGCCGGCAAATGGAAAGAACTGCCGGCTTCCGGCCTTTCGCGGAGGCTATTCCGGCAATTAAAACCTACCCCTTAAAGAAAGAGAAGGCTATCGCCGGAAATCGTCGGTCCTACAGGTATTTTGTAACCCGTATAGCCTATTTTTTAGGCTTGATCTCCCGGGCAATTTAAAGCCACTGACTTCCGGAAGGAGTTCAGGCCAAAAGCGTAATTCCAGTGGACAGTTTACCAGCCGTTCCGGGAGGTCAGGATATGCCTGTCACTCAGGCAGCGGCCGTAGTAGCGCAGGAAGAAGATAATAAGATGGCATCATTTTTTCATAAAACAAATAGAGTCTTCCCTCCAAGACTCTATTTGTTCTTAGGTTCATTCATTCTGCAACATTTAAAAATAATATTATGAAATCGAAAACGGTTTCCAAATCAGCCAATGGTTTTAAGACCAGAGGTTCTGCCGATAAAAAACAAAATGCCAGAGTAAAGGACAGACAGCGTGAAAATACCGGGAGAGGACAGCAAAGCAGAGCCTCCGATAACGATTCATCCCCACAAGGAGAGTCTCCATTGGAGAAATTTTTTCTCGACCAGTTGAAGGATATCTATTATGCCGAGCAGAAAATCACCCGGTCCCTCCCCATAATGCAGGAGGCAGCTACTACAGATGAATTAAAAGAGGCCTTTGAGGACCATTTGCACCGGACGGAGCGGCATGTTAAACGGCTTGAAAAAGTATTCCGGACCCTGGGCAAAAAGGCGGAGGGGAAAAAGTGCGAAGCCATCGAAGGAATTGCCCGGGAGGTAGAGTCCATTATTGAAGAAACGGAGGAAGGCACCTTCACCCGGGACGCGGCCCTGATCATCGCCGCCCAGAAAGTGGAACATTATGAGATCGCCACCTATGGAGGATTGGTACAATTAGCCATCACCATGAAACTGCATGACGCAGCCGATCTGTTGGACAAGACGCTGACCGAAGAAGAAGATACGGATTTCCTGCTGACGAAAATTGCCGAGAACGAGGTCAACCTGGGAGCGGAGCACGAGGGTAACCGGTATTCCTGGGACCAGGGACATCAGGAAGAAGGGAGGGAAGACTGGGCAACAGGGCAACAGGCACCAGGTAATCAGCGCCAACAGCGGCAGTTGGGAGAGACGGACGAAGAAAATGAAGAAGACCTGGCAGAAGAAGAAGGGAAAACGGGTTACGACGACGTCCAATAAAAAAATTTATCCTGCCGGCTGGACAATCAACCGGCAGGATAACTGCAAGTACAAGGAATTGGTAGATAGTTGCTATCCCGGCTGCCGGAGATATTGTCACTGATCAACTGGATGACCCTTCCCTTTTCATCGTAATACCGCACCGTTGTCAGCCATTGGGTAGAAGGAGCTTCCAAAACGCCGGACAGCATGGCTACCCCCTGCTCTGTAAACGCATACGGCATTTTTCTTGTTCCTCCCCAACTTGATGTTCCATTTTGGAATATCAAGTTTTTAAACTCGTCTTCTGTCAACTGGAACATAAAATCATCCGGAAAACGCTTTTTATTTCGTTTAACCGCTTTATTCAAGTTACCCGTAGTAACATTATATAATTCAGCTAAATCTCTATCGAGCATCACCTTTTTCCCTCTTACAAAATAAATTTTATTGATAATTACTTCGTCCGGTACTGCTATTACTTTTGCCATACGATTAGTTTTGAGGTATCACATTTTGTGATACGATGGATAAAATGGAACTCACATACCGGTGACCGGTCAAAAAATATTTTTCCCTCCTTTGGTACTGTTGCCTTTTTCTCTTGTCCTTATATAAAGGGCATTTCATGCAGGAAGAAAGATTTTGGTCACTGGCAAGTCTCCGATTGTCCGGAGAAGCCAGCCCGGAGGAACTGGCTGAGCTGGACCAATGGTTAGCTCAATATCCGGAGATGGCGCTGCGCCTGGAGGTTTATACAAATATCTGGCGCCAGAAACATCCCGGCTTACCGGTAAATAACGAAACGGCCTATAACCGGCATCTTCAAAGGCTGAGTAATCACCT
>WNFI01340277.1_pt1 | contig 142438 bp, 92 predicted proteins | sample 5400471 | NCBI WGS metagenome assembly WNFI01 (sample SAMN13153348, study PRJNA577476) | soil metagenome | isolation source: 100 cm saprolite on Douglas fir-dominated hillslope | place: USA:California | collected 2013-09-17
AAAACAGTACAAAAATGATGATCATTTTAAAGCCGCCTACGCAGATACTTTGTATCCTTTTTCCTTATTTATAAACAAATTTACCCAAAACGGCTATATCAAAGTGCCTTTTGCACTAATGAACCATATTCTCCCTGAAATTTTTAAATGATATTCAGGGAAAAGATATCTCTAAGATATTTCAGGATAAAGTTCCATAGATCTTTATCTTCAATGGCAAGACCGGGCACCAGTTACTGGATTACCACAATGGCACTTCAATATACCTCGTAGCACTCGTAGTCTAAATGTTGTTTACCATTTTGTAATCCTCAACAAGAAAATTCGAAATTTGTTTGAGGATTTATTTTATAAGCTATCCTTCGGAGATATAGAATTCCTACCTAATTTAGATAGCAAAAGAAGAGTCAGCGTATTTGCAGATTCTTCGCAAAATTTTATATCGCTAAAAGGAGGAAAAAATATGAACACCTATATACTTTTTTTTCAGGAGATCGACAGAACAAAGTTTATGGTTGTAGGAGGCAAGGGCGCTAATCTGGGCGAACTGTCCAGAATCAAGGGGATACGGGTGCCGGAGGGTTTTTGCGTTACCACCGAAGCCTATAAAAAAATAACCGAAAATAATCAGGAGCTTAACAGCTTACTGGATGAATTAACGCGTCTTAAAGCAGAAGAGAGCTCAACTATTAGCGAAATCAGTGCACAAATCCGTATGGCCATTGAAAGAATACCCATTTCTAAGGATATAGCAGAAGAGATTGCGGGTTATCTCACAAAGTCTGGTGAAAAAGATGCCTTTGCTGTGCGGTCTAGTGCTACGACGGAAGACCTGCCGACGGCATCCTTTGCAGGCCAACAGGATACGTATTTGAACATTATCGGAAAGGAAGCAATCCTAAAGCATATCAGCAAGTGCTGGGCATCGCTATTTACCGGGAGGGCAGTAATTTACCGCCTTCAAAACGGCTTCGACCACCGTAAAGTCCATCTGTCTGTGGTTGTTCAGAAGATGGTCTTCCCGCAGGTGGCAGGAATTTTGTTTACTGCCGATCCCGTCACTTCTAATAGAAAAGTGTTATCCATTGATGCCAGTTTCGGACTTGGTGAAGCCATGGTCTCCGGCCTGGTGAATGCTGATATCTATAAAGTGTGTAACGGCAAGGTTATCGATAAGAAGATATCCACCAAGAAACTGGCTATTTATGCCTTAAAAGATGGCGGCACGAAAGAACAGGAGATTGAGCCTGAGAGGCAGAATAGGCAAGCGCTGACGGATGAGCAGATTTTACAGCTTGAGCGCATGGGCAGAAAGATCGAAGAACATTTCGGCCGCCCCCAGGACATCGAATGGTGTTTGGTTGATGATAGATTCTATATTGTCCAGAGTCGGCCAATCACTACTTTATACCCGATCCCTGAAGCGAATGATCAAGAAAATCATGTCTATGTATCTGTCGGTCATCAACAAATGATGACCGACGCCATTAAACCATTGGGATTGTCTTTTTTCCTGTTAACGACCCGTGCACCCATGCGTAAAGCTGGTGGAAGATTATTTGTTGATATCACACAGAATCTTGCTTCGCCTGACAGCAGAAAAGCAGTAATAGATGTCCTGGGAAAATCCGATCCGCTCATAAAAGACGCACTCCTGACCGTCGTAGAGCGGGAAGATTTTATAAAATCGTCAGGAGAAGATAAAAAAGTACCGAATCCCGCTAATAGCAATAAAGTTACACCGTCTTCGGGTTTTCAGGCACAAATCGAAAACGATCCGGCAATCGTTTCTGATTTGATTAAAAAGAGTCAAACATCGATAGAAGCGTTAAAACAAAACATCCACACCAAAACGGGATCAGATTTATTTGATTTTATCCTGGAAGATCTCCAGGAATTAAAGAGGGTTTTATTTGATCCACAAAGTTTCAGTGTGATAATGGCTGCGCTGGATGCTTCATCATGGATCAATGAAAAAATGAACGAGTGGTTAGGTGAAAAAAAAGCAGCAGATACGCTTTCTCAATCGGCACCAAACAATATTACTTCGGAAATGGGTCTGGAACTGATGGATGTCGCAGATGTGATTCGTCCTTATCCGGAAGTAATTGATTATTTACGGCATGTGAAAGATGATCGCTTTTTGGATGAACTGGTTAAGTTTGATGGAGGAAAGGAAGCCCAGGACGCTATCTATGCTTATCTCAACAAATACGGAATGCGATGTGCCGGAGAAATCGATATTACTAAAACGCGTTGGAGTGAAAAACCAACTACACTTGTCCCCGTGATTCTCAGTAATATCAAAAACTTTGAGCCTGATGCCGGCAATCGGAAATTTGAGCAAGGGCGACAGGAAGCTTTGAAAAAAGAACAAGAGTTATCAGATCGATTGAAGCAACTACCGGATGGTGAACAAAAAGCCAAAGAGGCAAAGCGAATGATCAGCCTAATCCGGAATTTCATCGGTTATCGTGAATATCCAAAATACGGCATAGTTAATCGCTACTTCGTTTACAAGCAGGCTTTACTGAAAGAAGCCGAACAGCTCGTACAAGCCAACATTATTCATGAAAAAGAAGATATATACTATCTCACTTTTGAAGAACTTCGCGAAGTCGTACGCACAAATAAACTTGATTACCAGATTATCAGCAAACGAAAAGACGAGTACAAATTATATGAAAAACTAACTCCCCCACGTGTTATCACGTCTGATGGTGAAATCATTGCTGGTGAGTACAAACGGGAAAATATCCCAGCCGAAGCTCTTGTAGGTTTACCTGTTTCTTCCGGAGTTATAGAGGGTCGAACACGTGTCATCTTAAACATGCAAGATGCTGATCTGGAAGATGGAGATATATTAGTCACCTCATTTACTGACCCTAGCTGGACACCATTGTTTGTATCCATAAAAGGCCTGGTCACCGAAGTTGGTGGACTGATGACCCATGGAGCAGTTATCGCACGTGAATATGGCTTACCAGCAGTGGTCGGAGTGGAGAATGCTACCAAGCTGATCAAAGACGGACAGAGAATCCGGGTGAATGGAACGGACGGATATGTAGAAATACTATAAGTAGTTGCTATTTTTTTCTTATATTGAATAAGTTCGATGATTGGGCGGAACTCTAATAAACAAGCAGGCGTATGGCATTTATCATGGTTGATCTTGAAAGTGACGGACCCATTCTCGGCGATTACTCGATGGTTTCTTTCGGGGCGGTTTTGGTAGACTAGAACCTCGACAAGACTTTTTATGGCCGGCTTAAACCTATTTCAGAGAAGTTTATCCCGGAATACTAAATGCCAGGTTAGACAATTGTCCATGGGGAATTTCAATAAAGGGAAATAATCACAACTAATCGGGAAATGTGCTCATTATCCGCCCCCCTTTTCACCGCATCTTTGTATTGTTAAAACAAAAACTTCAAAATCAACAAAGATGGAAAATCAAGCAAAACCCCAAGCAGTAAAAAACGTAGTATTGGTACACGGTGCATTCGCGGACGGATCCGGTTACAAAGGCGTTTATGAAAACCTTACCAAACAAGGTTATAATGTCACTGTCGTTCAAAACCCATTGACTTCCCTGGAGGATGATGTAACAGCAGCAAAGCTGGCGCTGGACGCTCAGGATGGTCCGGCTATTCTTGCCGGCCACTCATGGGGCGGCGCTGTTATCACCCAGGCAGGCAACCACTCAAAAGTTGCCGGATTGGTGTATATCGCCGCCTTCCAGCCGGATAATGACGAGTCCGCATTGCAATGGTTCCAGACCGCCCAGCCTGCTCCGGAGAACGGAGTGCTGCCTCCTGATGATAAAGGCATCGTTTACTACGATAAAGCAAAGTTCCACGCCGGTTTCTGCGGTGATCTGAGCAAAGAAGAGGCGGGATTTATGTATGCATCACAGGGTGCGTTTAATGGTAAATGTTTCGTAACCCCGATCACAGAAGCCGCATGGAGAACCAAACCGGCATACGGCATTGTAGCTACCGAGGATAAAAGCATCAATCCCGAAATCCAGCGTGCTATGTACAAACGTTCTAACACCAGGGTTACTGAGATCAAAGGCAGTCACGCCGTTTATATCTCACAGCCGCAGAAAGTAGCTGCTGTTATTGCAGAAGCAGCACAGGAGGTATCCATCAAATAGCCGGGATCTTCGATTATACCACAGGCCCCATTTACCGCAACCGGTAAATGGGGTTTAAGATTTTATGGGACCTGGGAAGGAGCATTCCGAAAGCACAGGAATGGCGAAACTTAAACTTTGGGCTTCGATTGTACTTTCGTATTTTGAGCGTTGATTGGGCAGCAGCCGGTAGCTGCGCTGTATTCGCTAATAATCCATTTATTCAATAATGAGGCTTAATTTAACTGAGGAAAATACGGGCGGGGAATTGCTGCTTTTTAAGGAAGATGCGGGGTTTGACAGGCTATTTTTCACCAGAGACCGGTTCAACAAGTATTTTACTATCGCGTGGAACCCGGCGGAAAGCCAGACTGTTACCATTGACGGATCTGAATATGATTTCCCGGCCAATTCTTTGCTAACCCTCTTGTTTAACCAATCTTTCAGCTTTGAAAATTCCGCAAGCATCGTTGCCTGGCAGTTTAACCGGGAATTTTACTGTATTATCGATCACGATAGTGAAGTGAGCTGTGTAGGGTTCCTGTTTAGCAGTACTGATCATTTGTTCGTTAAGCTAAATGAACAGGCACAGCACAAGTTACAACTGCTATCCGATGTTTTCATTGAGGAATTCAAGACCTCGGACAATATCCAGAATGAAATGCTGCTGGTGCTGCTAAAGCGTCTGATTATCTATGTAACCCGGTTGGCTAAGTCCGGGTATGCACCTGCCAAAAAACTTCAGGACGAAAGGTTTCATATCATTCGAAAGTTCAACCTGCTGGTAGAAGCAAATTTCAAATCAGAGCACTCCGTTAGTTTTTATGCACAACAGCTCTGTAAGTCACCCAAAACCTTATCCAATCTTTTTGCAATTTTCAACCAGAAGACTCCTTCGCAGATCATCCAGGAAAGAATCACGGTGGAGGCTAAACGGCTTTTGTGCTATACCGAAAGATCGATAAAGCACATCACTTTTGAGCTCGGGTTTGAAGACCTGTCCTACTTCTCTAATTTCTTCAAAAAAAACACAGGTGTATCGCCATCTGATTTCAGAAATTCGCCGAAAAGTTTCAAAAAAGGGAAATAATCACAACTAATCGGGAAATGTGCTATTAACCTCCGCCTGCTTTTCATTGCACCTTTGTTTCGTTGATTCAAACAAAAACTTCAACGACAAAAAAGATGAAAATGCAAACATTAAAGAACACATTGAAAGGTGGTATCTTAGCTTTAACAGTCGCTCTTGCCATCATAACCGGCTTGGTAACTAAAGCAAATGCACAAACAGTCAAGAATGTGGTGTTGGTACATGGTGCATTCGCAGACGGCTCCGGGTGGAGGGCGCTTTATGAAGTCCTCACCAAAAAAGGGTTTCATGTTTCGATCGTGCAAAATCCCCTGACCTCACTTGAAGATGACGTGGCTGCAACCAAAGTTGTACTGGACAACCAGGACGGCCCAACTATCCTAGTGGGACACTCCTGGGGAGGCGCGGTAATTACAGAAGCGGGAAACCATCCCAAAGTTGCAGCGCTTGTATATGTAGCCGCCTTCCAGCCAGACAACGGCGAATCTGCTTTGCAGTGGTTGCAAACGGCACCTCCGGCTCCTGAAAACGGTGTATTGCCTCCGGATGCAAAAGGTATCGTGTATTACGACAAGGCAAAGTATCATGCAGGGTTCTGTGCTGACGTTCCAAAGGACCTGGCCGACTTCATGTATGCTTCACAGGGTGCTTTCTATGCGAAAGGATTCACCACGCCGATCACCCATGCTGCCTGGAGAGAAAAGCCGGCATTTGCCTGCATCGCCACAGAAGACAAGAGCATCGCACCGGAGATCCAGCGTGCAATGTATAAGCGCTCCAATACAAAAGCTACAGATGTAAAGGGAAGCCATGTAATTTATATGTCGCAACCAGAGGCTGTTGCTAAGGTGATTGAAGAAGCTTCAAAAGTGAAAGTGAAATAAGGTGCGAAGCGGAACGCCAGTCGATGGCGTTCCGCTTTTTTCTGATGAGAACAAGTTTTGGTTGTGTCGTAAAATGTTGAGTTGTACTTGCACAAGTTTTTCTTTGATGATAGCCGGTAACGTTCATCTCCAATTGAAAAAGCCGGCCATCAACCGGCTGGCTTTTTTGTTAAAATCCTTCGTCCACTAACCTCCGAACGTCCTCCCGGTTATAATAGACAGTTCCGCCGACTTTCTTCCATCTTATCTTTCGCCCTATACGAAGCGAAACCAATTTATTCACCGAACGCCCAAGTATTTTCCTGACATCCTTTGTCTTAAATCCGCCTTATTCATGAAATTAAAATCAATGCGGTTTACTTCAATGTTGAGCTTTCGCTGCACGACTGTTGAAAAAAATCCCGATGATATTGTTTTATGTAGTCGTATTGTTTCATAACTATTTTATTTTCATCAGCTTACATCTATTCAAGTACACTTCAATGAACAGTCTTTTCTGCATGGTTGCTCGGGGATGTCCAAGCATTACCGAGAACAGCGTATGCGCCCGATTATAAGGCGAACGTCGGCCTTGGGAGCGTGCGTGTTTTTTCGGGTGGGCATCAAGCCTCTAAAAAGGATTAAATTTTCCAATAGTAGTAAAAAGTACTACTCCGAAAAAAATCAATAAAAGAATAAGTAGCAATTGTAGAACCCGAACTCTGTAAAACCAACATCCTATTATGCAAGTAACAAATTGAACCATTATTAATCCTTGTCCATATTCTGCAATGAATAACTTGTGTTGGTCAACAAAGCCGCTATTGCGAGGTAATAAGTATAAGATAAGATAAACTGCAGGTGCAATTAAATTTAAGCTTATAGCTTTCCACATATAAAAATTATTTATTCCAATTTAAAAAGTTAAAGTCTCGATATTGATTGCTATAATGACCCCCAAAAAGTTAGTAGTAGTGCCTGTTTGCGGGGATGTCCAAGTATTGCTAACTGCATTGTAAACGCCTGATTGCATATGCACTCCTAAATAACTTTTCAATCTTAAAAACTGCTAAAAAAACCAAGCTTATATATATTATTATCTTCCGGGGTTGCAAAATCCAGCCAACCTTGTAAAGCGACTTGGGAAGTACAAGGTCCATAAGTAATGATTTTAATTTTTCTCAGTAGCGATTCTTTCCTCAAAATCTCTAAAACGTCTTGCAGAATTTCACCCTTGAAGGGTGTAAACATAAAAAATATAGTTCCTTCGGAATAGCTTGCTTTCCGTGCGTCAACATTTATAAATGTCACATTGGATAAATTAAGCTCCGCAGCACAATCCCTTGCATACTCGCAAAAAGCCGGCTCGAACTCTACACCTTTAGCTTTGATTCCAGCGAGAAGATTTACCAAGATGGCTACTTGACCCAAGCCAGAGCCCAAATCAAAAAAAAACGTCTTCTTTCATGAAATGAGACTTCTCCACAAGTTCGAAAACGATTCTGGCTGGCGTTTTTTGATAATATACCATTTCCGGTTCTAAATCTTTAGTCTGCTCCGGCATAGTCTGAAAGGGGGATAACCCGTTGATAAAGATATCAAGGTTATCATAACCTATTTCTTCCTGGTGTTCGTTATCGCATAAATTAAAATCGACGTATTCATTAATCAGATTTTTGAATTCTTTTCCTGTATATCCCTCTATCCGGATAGTTGCCTGAAGTCTTTGAAACAGGTGAATATCAATTTCTTCCAGCTCAGACTTTACTTTTTCAGCACGATATTTGAGCAAAATCAGTCTATCTGGTTGAGCTGTTTTTCGCAGGAGTTCTTCAATCTGATCAATAACCTGAAACTCGATGAAGTCTATAACCTCAATACGCTTATCAAATTCTTTCTCTTCATAGAGGGAAGAATTTCTCTCTATTGCCTCGATGTATGATTGTATTTCAAAAAAGGCCATATGCTTATACCGACCACCATTTAAGTGGGAATTCTATTTCGCTGACCGAGCTTACGATTAAATCAGGTTTAAAGGCATAATGGCCAAGCAGCTCTTTTTTTGCTATTCCGGATAAAACCAAAATTGTTTTATAACCCATTTGGACGCCCCCCTGTATATCAGTTTCCATCGTATCGCCCACTACAGTAGTTTCTGCTGTTTCTAATCCCAAATACTTTCTTGCGGAACGCATCATTACCGGACTGGGCTTGCCGGTAACAAAAGCTTTTCTTCCCGTAGCTTCCTCAATCATAGCTGTCGTTGCTGCAATTCCTAAATTGTTCCATCCTGGTTTTTTGGGCGAAGGGTCCCGATTGGTCGTAATAAATTTCGCACCGGCTAAAATCATATCCACAGCACGCTGAACCATTTCTAATGTAAAATTCCTGCCTTCCCCCAATACCACGAATTCAGGATCAGTATTAACCAGTGTGATGCCATTTTCATGTAAGCTGGTTAACAATCCTCCTTCCCCCAAGACATAGGCTGTACCACCAGGACCCTGGTCTCCAAGAAATTTACCCGTAGACATCGCGCTGGTATATACATGTTCTTCCGTTATATCAATGCCCAATAACTTTAATTTGCGTACGACTTCGAGCCTGGTACGCTGGCTGTTATTGGTCATAAATGTGAAAGGTATTTTGTTTTCAAGCAACCCCGCAATGAATTTATCGGCGCCTTCGATCAAGGTTTCGCCACTGTATATAACGCCATCCATATCAATCAATAGGCCGTATTTCATAAATTACTGTTTTTACGTAAAGATAAAGAATCGTCCTTTCCTCCCAAAGATCCCCTGCATCCTTCAAACGATTGATAGTCAAACCAATAAAATGAAATGGCGCGGGAAATCGCTATGTAAATAAATTTGCTTAAATTCAATTGACCAAAACTTCAACCCTAAACATCTCCAATATTCGTACAAGACCCATTAGTCCGGACCTATTATTTGATTTCAACCTATTTATTCACTGCTTAAATGAGAATGAACATGAAAAGCATCCTCCGACTATTAAGTTTTTACGCTATTACTTTTGCGATTGTAAGTATGATCTCCTGTAAAAAAGGCGATACGGGTCCTGCTGGCCCTGCTGGTCCCGCAGGACCGGCCGGCCCCGCAGGGGCCGCGGGAGCGGCAGGCGCACAAGGGCCGACCGGTGTGTCCGGCAACGCCAATGTCATGCAATACATATATGCACCGGTGGACAACAGCGGCAATTTTACAGGACTGAACCTGACCGGCGCAGCTCCCCTGTCTAATTATCTCGCGCTTGTTCTTTATGCCCCCCACGACACGCTGGGCAAATGCGCATGGTTCATGTATCTGAACAAACAGGGAGTTTATTATGCCATTCCCGGAGCCGGCGTAGGCGATTCCAGTACCTACAGCTTTTCGTTCGGCTATTATGTTACGGATTCAGCCCTTTTTGTTGTAAGCAGGCCCTCGGGGAAAGGGGAGATCTATGACGCCATCAAGCTGGTGCGCATTTTGATCAGTAATATCAGTCCCACCGGCGGCCCTCTCGGCGGCTCCGGCAGACGCGGTCTGCCCGACATCGACTTTAAGAATTATGCCGAGGTTAAAAAGTACTATGGCTTGCCATAAAGTTGCTGCCGGTCAAAGACGGGGTGCCTCTATCGGGGGGCCTCTTCTTTCTGCTATTAGATTAGATGTTAGCGCCGCTTTATGGGCCTGATCTTACTGAACTCATTATTATCCAAAACTATTGTTAGCTTATGAAATGGGCCAGATCAACCGTACTTCTTTTGTTGGCGTTCTGCCTCCATGTGGCCGGCCAGAAACCCGGTCAGAACGTGACGGTGCATGTTGCTGATGAAACCGGGCAGCCGCTTGCCGGCATTACCGTCCAGGTGAAAGGGACGCCGAGGAAATATGTCACCAGTTCAGCCGGGGAACTGACCATCAGCAATCTTCCGTCAGATGCAGTCCTCGTCCTCTCCGGCGTCAATGTCGAAGGGATCGAACTGACCGTAAACGGCAGGACGGAACTGACTGCCCGCTTAAAGAGGAAGGTGGCTGCCCTGGAAGACGTCGTTGTAACAGGGTTTCAACGAATAGATCGCAAAAAATTTACCGGCTCGGCGGTGACGGTGAAAGCCGACAGCATTAAGATCGACGGGGTCACCGATATCAGCAGGATGCTCGAAGGTCGCGCGGCTGGCGTCTCCATACAGAATGTATCCGGCACTTTCGGTACGGCGCCCAAAGTACGCATCCGTGGCGCTACTTCCATCAACGGGGAGAACAAGCCCTTGTGGGTAGTGGATGGAGTCGTACTGGAAGATATTGTCAATGTGTCGAATGAGCAATTGACCAGCGGCGATGCAAGCACTTTGCTGGGTTCTTCGGTTGCCGGCCTGAACATTAATGATATAGAGACCTTCGATATTCTGAAGGATGCTTCTGCCGCCGCCCTGTATGGCGCGCGCGCAATGAACGGTGTCATTGTCATCACCACCAAAAAAGGAAAGACAGGCGCACCAGTAATTGCCTATACCGGGAATTTCGGGCTCCAGCTAAGACCGTCCTATAGCTCCTATGACATCATGAATTCAGCAGACCAGATGTCCTTGAATGCAGAGCTCGAGCGGAAAGGGATCATCTCCTACCCTCAGCTGGTGAACGCCTCCAGCTCAGGGATCTATGGCGAGCTGGCCAGACTGCTGCAATATCCTGACGCCAACGGCAACTTTGCAGTAGCCAATACACCGGAGGCAAGACAGGCATGGCTGATGAAATATGCCAATATCAATACCGATTGGTTCAAGCTGCTTTTCCGAAATTCGGTGACCCAGCAGCACACGCTAAGCATCTCGTCGGGCAGCGAAAAAGCCCAGACCTATCTCTCTACCAGCTTCTTCAACGACCCGGGATGGACCATCGCGGACAAGGTGAAAAGCTATACCTTGAACTTCCGCCAGGACTATACGCTTAGCAATCGCTTATCCTTTGGCTTCCTGGTCAATGTCAATGTACGGCAGCAACAGACTGCCGGAACAGAGAACAGGACCTCCGATCCGTTGGTCGGGGCTTATTCCAGGGATTTCGATATCAATCCCTTCAGCTATGCATTGAATATCTCCCGGACACTGCCGGCCTACAATGACGACGGATCTTATAATTTCTCCGCCCAGAATTTTGCGCCTTTCAACCTTCTTTATGAATTGAAGAATAATTATACCAAATTGAACGTGCTGGATGGCAAGCTGCAGGGCAGGCTGGCCTATAAGCTCACTCCCCACCTGACCTATGACTTCACCGGGTCCCTCCGTTACGCCAAGACCACCGAAGAACACGACGTGCTCGATAATTCCAATGAAGCCAATGCTTATCGCGCAGGCGACCCCAATCAACCCGGATATAACAGCATCATCAATGCCAGCAACAGGTTCTTATACCAGGACCCTACCCTACCCTTCAACCAGGCGGTCTCCGTATTACCCTACGGCGGCTTCTATAAGCGGACGGACAGGACCTTATCGAATTATACTTTCCGGAACGTGATAAGCTATAATCAAACCCTCGATGACAGAAAACACGCGATCTCCGCGCTGATAGGTCAGGAATACAGGTCGGTAGACCGGCAAACGTCCAATAATGTGGGGGTAGGCTACCAGTACAATACAGGCGGCACTCCATTCGTCAATTATCTTTTCTTCAAAAAGATGGTAGAGACCAATGACACCTACTATGGCCTGTTTAATGAGTACGACCGCGCAGCGGCATTTTTTGCCAACGGCCAGTATACGTACGACAACAAATATACGATCATGGGCACCGTTAGGACTGACGGCTCGAATAGGATGGGCAACTCTTCCCGGGCCCGATGGCTGCCTACCTGGACGGTTGCCGGCGTCTGGAATGTGGACCAGGAGAAGTTCATGGAGAGGACCAGGCCGGTCATGAGCCACCTGATGCTGAAATCCAGCTACGGACTAAATGCCAGCATCGGCAATGCCGTCAACAGCACCACGATCCTCAGATCGCAGATCACCAACAGACAGTACCAGCAGGACCAGCAAACGGCTATCAATATCCAGGACCTGCAAAACGGGGAGCTGACCTGGGAAAAGAAGTACGAGCTGAATGTGGGTGTGGATGCCGGCCTCCTGAACGAACGATTGGGACTTACTATCGACTGGTACAATCGCAAAAGCTTTGATCTGATAGGGTTGGTACGGACCTCCGGCATTGGCGGGGAAGTTTATCAGTACGCCAATTATGCCAACATGAGATCCCATGGGCTGGATATTTCGCTGACGGGAAAGATCGTTGCGAACAGGGATTGGAGTTTTACCAGCACCCTGAATTTCGGGTGGAATATAACGAAGATCACCAATTTGAGGAGCACCCCCAATATCTGGCAGTTGGTAGGGGAAGGCGGCGGCGCGCAGCAGGGATTCCCCGTCCGTGGCCTGTTCTCTCTCGTAAACAAAGGGCTGGACCCCTATTACGGCTACCCGCTGTTTGTCAATGACAGCGGCAGGGTCAGTCCACAGGTCAACTTGCAAAGCACCAACACCTCCTACCTGAAATACGAGGGCCCTGCGGATCCGACGATCACCGGTGGCTGGTCCAATTCGGTCCGGTATGGGAACTTTACCCTGAATGTGCTGGTCACCTACCAGGCAGGTAATAAGGTAAGGCTTCGTCCGGTCTATGGCACCTTTTATTCGGACCTGTTAGCCCTGCCTAACGAATTTAAGAAAAGATTTGAATTACCCGGAGACGAAAAGCTGACCAATATCCCCTCGGTGGCGATGTTCACGCAGGCAGGCTACTTGTTGCAGCAGCAATCGGCTTTTCCCTATAACAATTACAATTATTCCAGTGATCGGGTGGCGGACGGAGGTTTTGTCCGGCTGAAAGCTGCGACTTTCTCCTGGCAGCTGCCCGCGACCCTCCTGAACAGGGCCGGCATGAAGAGCGGTGCGGTATCTGTGACGGGAAATAATTTATGGCTGATCTATTCCGACAGCCGGCTGCATGGCCAGGACCCTGAATTCTTTGGTACCGGCGGGGTAGCATTACCTGTGAACAAACAGGTCACTTTTTCATTAAAACTCGGGATCTGATCTAAAATACTTCCAGTATGAAAAAAGTAGTTTTCCATCTGTGTCTTTGGTGCCCGGTGCTTTATCTGACAAGCTGTAACAAACAACTGGACAAGCTTCCTGACAACAGGACCGTCATCACCAATGTGGTTCAGGTGACACAGTTGCTGGTATCTGCCTATCCGCATGCCAACTATATCCCCTTTATGGAGCCGATGAGCGATAATGCGGAAGACAAGGGAACTGCGCCGGCAACGGCCGATCCGGAGTCCTATCAGATCAATTCGCAATCGTATAGATTCCAGGATGTCACCAGCGTAAGATACGATTCGCCCATAGCGTATTGGGATTCCTGCTACAAGGCCATAGCAACCGCCAACCTGGCGCTGACCTACTGCAATGGACCGGATTCAGCCAGCTATTCGGCTCAGAAAGGCGAGGCGCTGATATGCCGAGCTTATGCACATTTTATGCTGGTCTGCCTCTTCTCCAAACCTTACGATCCGGCCACCAGCACTTCCGACCCCGGTATTCCCTATGTGACACAGCCGCAGAATTCCGTATTCCAAAAATACCAGCGGGGCACCGTACAATCAGTATATAATAACATAGAAAGCGACCTGACCCGCGGCCTGTCCCTTATCCAGGATAAGACCTACGGGTCGGCGCCAAAATTTCATTTTACGCTGCAGGCCGCCCATGCTTTCGCTGCACGGTTCTATCTTTTCAAGCGCGACTATAACCAGGTCATCAGCCATGCATCGGCCGTATTCGGCACCAGCAATCCGGCTGCGCTGATCAGGGACCAGGTAACCCTTTATAATACGCTGCAGTATGCTCAGCTGGCGATCAACTATGTCTCTTCTTCGCAGAATGCCAATATTCTCTTACAGGAAGCGCAAAGCGCCTATTTTGACAGTTATGCCGAGTACAGGTATGGCTACGGGCAGGGGCTGAATGTCAATTTTTTCGCTGCACCCAATGTCACGGGAGGCCAGCTGGCGATCATTACCTATGGAGCTACGCCGCAGGTATTTAATTTCCCCAAATGGAGCCCCTATAATGTCGGGTCCTCCGTAAATAATGTCCGATATGGCCTGATCCCTTTATTCAGCATGGAGGAAGTGCTGATGAACAGGGCGGAAGCATATGCCCGTATACAGAATTATCCCGCCGCACTGGCCGACCTCAATGCCTGGGTGAGCAGGAATATTAATAATTACGATCCGGCGGCGCACAATGTCACTACGGCAAAGGCATCCGCCTTTTACGGGACGCCTGCCGATGTCGCTCTCATCGAAACAGCCCTGGATTTCAAAAGGATAACGTATATGCAGGAAGGCATCCGATGGCTGGATAATATCCGCCTGGGTATGCCGATACTGAGATATGCCGGCAGCGACTTTTCAACGGTCGTCGACTCCATCCCCGCGGGTGACAAGAGGAGGGTATTGCAGTTGCCTCCGGAAGCTACAGCCGCCGGACTGGAGCCTAACCCAAAGTAAACTATTCATTAGTAAAACCTTCCATAATGAGACTGATTCCAAGGATAATCCCGGTATTATGCATAAGCGCCTTCGCCGGCCTGACATCCTGTAAAAAAGATACCTTCACGCCCCTCACCACGCCCCCGGTAGGATTGGGCGGCGATACCTGGCAACAGGACTCCGTAGATATATTCATCCATGACAGCCTCACCGTTCCGTACAATGTGGCCGTTTATTATAAATGGCTGCCGGGTCAGCTCGATTTTCCCAGCGATATCACCCCACCCGACGCCGCCAAAGTTATACCAGTGCTAAGGGCGTTGCTGAATGTGGCTTATGCTCCCTACAACCAGCAGACGGGAAGTACGGCTTTCTTAAGACACTATCTGCCCAAAGCGCTGGAGATGGCCGGCAGCGCGGAATATCTCCCAAATGGCGCCCGATTTTTAGGCCAGGCCGAGGGCGGGACGTCCATGCTTCTCTATGAGGTGAACAATTTCAGCCGGCTCAAAGCTGATTCCAATACATTCAAGCAAATGATGCATACGATGCATCATGAATTCGGTCATATCCTGCACCAGAATGTACTCTATCCCGTTTCCTTTAAGACCATATCCACGGGCTATACGGGCAACTGGTATAATATATCGGATGCGCAGGCCAGGCAGATGGGTTTTATTACTTCCTATGCCCAGGCAGCGCCCGACGAAGATTTCGTAGAAATGATCAGCAGCATGCTGACCGGCGGCCCGAATGGGCCTTCCGGCGGATACGATGAATACGAACAATTACTGACCCAGGCCGGCTCCCCCACTTCCACCGGCTATCAGACTATTAAGACGAAAGAAGCCGTTGTAGTCGACTATTTCCAACGGGTGTGGAACATTGATTTCTATGCATTACGGACTAAATGCCGTACCGCCTTTGTGAACTATCTGCAATAAAACGCTTAAACCGAAGCAAAATGAAAAGGACGATCTTCTATATACTTGCAGCGATGACGGTAAGTGCAGGCTGCCGGAAAACGGTCAGTGATACCATCGGGGGACAGACACCGGATCAGCGGATATCGGCAGCCCTGGCCGCTTACCAGAAGAAGCTCACCGGCGCGCCTTATGGCTGGATCTTCATTGAAAGCACCACCGGCGTTGCTTTCAATCAGGGAGTCAGTCAGAAGGGGCCCAAAGCTGTATTTGCCTATTACATGCAGTTCACTGACAGCAGTCACGTACTCATGCTTTCCGATTTCGACACTTCGATGGCGGCTGCACCTAAAACCTCCGGTTATCGTGTCAAGGAGTTGACAAGACCGGCATTGATCTTCGATACCTATAACTATCTCCACGTACCCTGCGACCCGGATCCGAATATCTCAAAGAGCCCGTTTGGCACCGGCTTTGGCTGGGGGACAGATTTCGAATATTCTTTTGCAGACAGCACGGTGCCCACCGATGCCGGCGATACCCTCCGGTTAACGGGTAATCTGAACAGCGCCGGCGGGCTCCTGATAAAGGCTACCCAGCAACAGCGCGATGCTTACCTGAGCGGCAGCTTAAGGGTTCAGATGGCCGGACTACTGAATATCCTGGAATACTTCAAGCGCCTTTCCTTCGGTGGAGTCATCTATGAAATAAGGATCAATTCCGATAAGACCATTACTTTTACGTGGACGACAGGCGGAGGACCGACCTCGTCCCAGACGGTTAGCTACTATACTATTTCTACCGGCATCGTCTTTACTACGGCTATCGTCAATGGCAGTTCGAAGATAACAGGCCTGGACAATCTTACCTGGGATCCCATTGGCTCGATACTTTCCGTTAGTATCAACGGGCAGCACGGGTCTGTGACCGGTGCCGCAGCTCCTTTAAATCCCGACATCAATGCTCCTGCAAGGTGGTGGAACTATGCTAATGACCGCGGCTTGTATTGGGCTTCCTCGGCAGGGTTTCACGTCAACGGGGTAAACGATGCGTTTGGCGTAAGAAAGCTGGTGGACACATCGGGGACCTTTTATTATTATGTTTACTTTCCCAATTTTTTCCCCAACCCGGCAGACGCGTTCTTCCCCGCTATGCTCAAGGGTAATGGGCTGGTCGCCAACAACTATTTCACTGCCCCTGCTACCCCACCCTCTTTTACGTCGGGTGGGCTGATTGTCTTCACCCAACTGGGGTCTGTAGGTACAACTCCTCCGGGTGGGCCGGTTGACAGGTCCAACGCTTTGCTATATAATCCGGCCGGTTATTATCTTGTTCAAACCGGGCTGCTGAGTTATGATATGGTCATTGCCTCGGATGCGAGGGCGTGGATATCGTGGTTTTGGCCGTAGTAGTAGACCTTGCTAAAAAACAGAAAGTTGGAAGAATATAAACTGTAGAGTAAATTTGAGAAAAGCAATCCAAATTACTAAGCAAGGAATTTTATTCATTCTCCTGGTCATATTTTCTGATTTGTTGCAGGCACAGGAAAAGGACCAACAGGCGGTTAAAACTGATAGTGGCCATGTCGCTTACAGCAATCATGACACCATTGGGGCCAATGGTGAGGTCGAACAGGCGGATATCGCCGATGTCATTAAATCACTCCTCAAGCGCAATCGAATACCCCAAAAGAAGGTGGATGATTCCCTGATCGTAAAACCTACTTTCTCCGGTTTGCCGGCTATTGGGTATACGCTGACAACCAGGCTTGCCGGGACATTTTCAGGCAATATGGCTTTCCGGACTGATTCCGGCGCTAAATTATCAACCATCACCGCCAGTGCTGCGTATACCCAAAACAAGCAATTCACCATACCTGTCGAGTCCAACATCTGGACAAAGAATAATCGCTTCAATCTTTTGGGAGACTATAGATTCTACAAATACCCGCAGGATACTTACGGCCTGGGTTCGAATTCGGCCATTGAAAACGAAGAGCTACTGAATTACTATTTTTTCCGGTTTGCGGAAGTGGCCCAAAAACACCTGTTCTCCAACTTTTTTGCAGGATTGGGGTATATGATAGAATATCAATGGGATATTGACGATAAGCCTCCTCACAACGAGACAATCTCGGATTTTAAGAAATATGATTCCTCCAACAGCACGGTTGCATCCGGACTCATAGTGAATGCTCTTTTTGACAGCAGGGATAATTCAATTAATACCTCTAAAGGTTTTTATTCCAGCGTTCAATACAGGAGCAACCTTACGGCATTGGGAAGCAAAAGAAACTGGCAATCTCTCATCATCGACACAAGAAAATATTTCAGGTTCCCGGAAAATTCCAGGAATGTCCTGGCTTTCTGGAGCTATGACTGGCTGATTATTCAAGGCAAACCGCCTTATCTGGACCTTCCGAGCACTACCTGGGACGTATATTCAAATACCGGGCGAGGTTATATCCAGGGAAGATTCAGGGGAGCCCAGATGATTTACCTGGAGACAGAATATCGAATGGCCATTACTGCGAACGGACTATTAGGGGCGGTGGTCTTCCTGAATGCGGAATCCTTGTCCGCGGCGCCCGGAACCCGGCTGGAGTCCATACAGCCAGGATTTGGCACGGGTTTGCGTGTCAAGCTGAATAAAAAATCCAAAACGAATGTCTGTATCGATTACGGGTTCGGTACCCAGGGCTCCCATGGGCTTTTCATTAATATTGCTGAGATGTTCTGACCATCGGTTTCATCTCCTGAGAAGCGGGCAAAGGCGCCCTTAAAAGGCCTTAAAGGGGCTGAAATACCGTTTTCATCGATTGCCGGAGACCTTTGGCTGGTTATATTTTTTGCATACAGGCAAAGGCTTAATTTTGATCCCAGAATACACTAGCCTATGTTCCTGAGGAAAAAATATATTACCATACTGGCTCACATTCTTCTCTGGGCATTCCTGGGCTTTATTCTCATAGCTCATATCCCACTATCGATCTCGCTCTCTTTTCCAAAAGAATATTGGATAAAGCAATCCGTCCTGTTCCTGCTTCTCATGGGACTGTATTATCTGAATAGCGGGATATTGGTGCCGTCCCTGCTATACAGGCAAAAACCGGTAAAATTCATTGTGCTGCATATAATCCTTATCACGCTGCTGCATACCGGGAGCATCTTTTACGCTGGCTGGTCGAATTTACCGGCAGGTATTGAAAAAGCACTCAATGACAAATTTGAAGGGAAAGTGCCAATTAAGCTGAATGATTTGAAAATCGACACTACCCTGCTGCTCACCTACTGTCTGCTGGTCGGTCTTAGCACCAGCATATCCATCACCCGGATATGGCAGAAAGACCTGCTGAAGAGTCAGCAACTCGTGCAGAAGCAGCTGGATTCAGAATTGTCCTTTCTTAAAGCGCAGATACATCCCCATTTCTTTTTCAATACCCTGAACAATATTTACTCTCTTACCTTCATCGACGTAGAAAGTTCCCGCGCATCCTTGCACAAGCTATCCCGTATGATGCGCTACCTGCTATACGAGACGCAGAGTGACCGGACTTCCCTTCAAAGAGAAATAGATTTTGTAAGAGATTATATCGAGCTGATGCAGTTGCGTGTAAACGGGCATACCACCGTGAAATTCGAAGAACCCCGGATCGTAACCGAAAAAGCGATAGCGCCGATGATCCTCTTACCCTTTGTGGAAAATGCATTTAAGCATGGAATTCACTCGGTAAAGGAAAGCCGGATATTGGTAAAGATCCGGCAGGATAGCGACCTGCTGATCTTAGAGGTGGAGAACACCCTTTTTCCCCGCAGGGAACAGGGGATCGATGATGGAGGCATAGGACTTTCCAATACCAGGCGCCGGCTCGACCTGATCTATGCAAAACAATACCGGCTACACTATGGGCCGGACGAAGACAAATATTCCGTACGTTTAGAACTGGAACTATGATGAAGTTACATTGCATAGCCATCGATGATGAGCCCCTCGCTCTTACGCTTGTGTGTAATTTTATTGCCCAGACCCCTTTCCTGGAGCTGGCAGGCCGTTATTCCAGCGCTATCGAAGCATTAAAAAGCATCCATTCCATGGAAATTCACCTGATTTTTATGGATATCCAGATGCCCGATCTCAATGGCATGGAGCTGGCCAAGGTCCTGGCCCGGAATAAATCGGAATCGGCTCCTAAGATCATCTTTACCACGGCCTACAATCACTTTGCCCTGGAAAGCTATAGGGTAGACGCATTGGACTATCTCTTAAAACCTTTCAATTATGAAGAATTCTTACAGGCAGCCAATAAGGCAAGGGATTACGCCGAACGTTCGATCAACAATTCCACCGATGCTGAAAACGACTCCATATTTATAAAGGTCGAATATAAGTGGGTGAAAGTACTGCTGAACGATATTCTGTATATAGAGGGTGTAAAAGATTATGTAAAAGTCCATTTGTCAACGCAAAACAGCATTTTGTCGCTCAACTCCCTGAAAAACATGGAAGAGAAATTACCGGCCAGGCAATTCCTGCGGCTAAACCGGTCGTGCATTGTCTCCCTGTCCAAAATTACAGCCGTCACCAAAACGGCCGTACAGATCAATGATATTGTCATTCCTGTAGGAGAGAATTACAAAGAGGCTTTCAGCCAGTTCTTCAGGAATTGGATCGTATAACCAACAAAAGGATTGCTTTCAAAGTCCTATTTTTCCATGCTGAATGGATACTAATATACTATTGACCTTACTTTTTTAAAATTATTCTTATGTTCCAAAGATCGCCCCTTATATTGTCTCTTTTTACCCTGCTCGTTTTTTACCTGCCGGCGGCGGCGCAGCAGTCAAAAGAGGATTCGCTCCGGCTGATGCGTGATTATATCGCCCAGCAGGCAGCGCTCCGGTACCCGTCGCTGAGAATGGCCATGGTACAGGTCGAGTCGATCGGCAGCACGCATTATACTTCCACGCTGCATGGAAAGGACTTTTTAAATGGTACAACCCAGCCCAAAAGCACCCTGAAAGCGATTTTCAGTCTTCCGGTTTATACCTCCGGAACCCAGGAACTATCCGTTATCGTTGCCTATAACTCACAGACGACGGCCCTGAAGAATACAATCAACCAGATCCCTCAGTCCCGGATCGGCGACGGGACTTACACCTTACAGAACCTTTCGCTGGCGCTCAATTATAAAAGGACGGATTCCCTCTTTAATAGACCGGTCTTATGGGGCGGCACGCTGCTAACGAATTTTTCGCTACAGTCGTCCTTTGCCCGGGCAACCGGTCTGATATATGGCATTATCCCTCTGAAGACGACCCGAACGACTCGTATCTACGCCGGCCTGGTGGTATCCATCGATCCCTCCAGCCTTATCCCGGTAATACCGACCTTTTCTTACTGGCATAAATTCGCCGGCTCTCCCTGGGAGATAAGTCTCGATCTGCCCACCCGTCTGCTCCTGAGAAGGCCGGTATTTTCAAAAGGACTGTTATCCTTCGGCACCGAGCTGGCTGAGAATAGGCTGTTAAGGAAAATAGATCAGCCTCAGTTACAGGGAGGATTTACATTCAAGGACCTCAATCTGAAGAACGGGTTCACGCTGGAATATCCTGTTTTCAGGAAAGTGCTGATCGGGTGCGGCGGCGGCCTCCTTTACACGATGCAGTACAGGGTGCTGGATCCGGGTAAGAGCAACAACAATTATGCCGTCGGGATCAAAAGGAATCCCGGCCCCTATTTCAACATAAGCCTTTCCTTCCTTCGCTGACCGAAAGAAATAATACGACGACCGATAGCCGGCCAATTATTCGAAAAAATAACCCAGCAATATCTATTAATATGAAAATTGTACAAGTCTTCAAGACCGATGTGGAGGATCAACTGGTTGCCAGACATATCATCCTCTTTCTGCAACATTTTTTTTCCCATTGCAGGATCAATTTCGATCTGGACGACTGCGACAAGATTCTGCGGATAGAAAGCCAGCAGGAATCGATCGCAGAAGCTGAGATCCAGTTGGTAATTGCGGGATATGGGCATCATTGCGAACCATTGCAGGACTAAATCCTTCCAGGTCGTCGCCGAAGGGGTCAATGCCGCTCGCAGAAAGCTTTTGCCCTTCTATTCAAAACAAAATTATATGTCAGCGATAGAATTCAATCAACTTTTGATCAGCCACTCAGACCAGCTGAAACCCCACGCCATCAATTTTACCAAGAATGGAGAAGAAGCGAAAGACCTGCTGCAGGAAACGATGTACCGGGCTTTGCCCTATCGGGAAAAGTTCAATGATGGCTCCAATATTCAGGCCTGGCTGTTCACGATTATGCGTAAAAAGCCACCTGCAGCCTCACCCCCGAAATAACGCCGGGCCGGATAGCTATTTCATCCCATAGGTCACCGTGACATAATACATTCCGCCGATAGACGGCCCCCCGAGGAATGAATAGTAATACTTATTGAGCAGATTGCTGCCCCCGACCTTCAGCTTGCACCTGACCTTTTCAAAAGTATAATTCACTTGCGCATCCAGCGTCGAATAAGCGGACACATTCCCATTCACTAAAAAAGACTGCCAGTAATAGCCGCTTTGCCATCTCCAGGTAATTCCTGCACCCGCATTTTTATAGATCTTTTCCCGGGCGATCGATAGATTCACCATCCATTGCGGCGTATTAAATCCATCTTCCAGCCCGTCTTCATTGGCAGACTTTTGAAGTTTTGCATACGAGCTATTGGCATTGGCGGTATAGCCATCCGAGTTATAGGTTACGCCCAGGCTTGCTCCATAATTATAGACGGTTGTCTGCGAATTGGTCCACATACGGTATTGACGCTGCTGCGACTTATTGTACAGGGCAAATGGAATGGAGTCGGCATTCGTGGTAGCAGGCACATTCATATTGGCCTGGGCGATGAACGACCGGTAATTATTAAAGTAGAAATCGGCATCGATATACAGCTTCCCTCTTGCAAACAATCCCTTATACCCCCCTTCTACGGAGTTCACATGCTCCGGCCTGATATACGTATAGGGATTTTTCTTCAGCAGGGACTTATTTTTTTCGATCGCGTTGCTTTGCGACAGGCCATTCGTATTGATATCATTCAGCACCGCCTGCTGAAAAGCCGTTATAGAAGACTGCAGCCAGGCATTTTCAAAAATACCCTGCGACATCACCGGCAAACCTCCTACCCTCTTCACCCCTCCGCTGTTCACATTGGAATAGGCTTCGAAGATACTGGGAAACCGGTACCCGCTCTGGAAGCTAAGGCGGAAATGCTGCGTGTACGCCGGAGAATAGACGGCCGTGAACCGGGGGTTCCAGGTTTGCGAAAAATAATCATTTTTATCCGTCCGGATAATCCCCCCGATCTTTAAAACCCCTTTGAATAAAGACTTGGTCACCGAAACATAACCTCCCGTTTTACTGTAGTGAATATCCTTGCCCGACTTTCCGGGAACGGGATTGATAAAATAATTCCCGTCCGGTGTTATGATATAGGTCCGGTGATCGGCCCCTGCCAGGATTTCCAGCCCGGCCTTTTCTTTCAGCCCATGCAACCATTGCCCGGTCAGATCGAACTGCACCTCCGCATGAACAAAACTGGCCTTCACCTTCAGCGCAGCGCCACTATCCCAGTAATTGATCTGCTGCAGCTTTTTCAGCACATTGTCGAACGCAGGAGTGCCGGGCTGATACCTGCCGGCATCAGCGACTTCACGGGCATGATGATGCGCCTGGGCTACAGAGCTGCCCGACTGATAGGAATTATTGAAACCGGCCGTATAGTCGGCATACCACTGATTGTCGGGTTTGTAATTACGATCGATATTCTCGGCCATCGAGCGGAGATTGTAGGAATTGCCGGTATTCTCACTGTTCAGGTAGACCTTCGCCTGTACGGAACCTGACTGGAACTGCAGCCCATGCTGCTGAACCAGGTAATCCTGCAGCCGGAACCGGTTAGCCCGCTGGTACACATTGTCCAGCACGGCCACATGGTAGAGATAACTGAGGGTCGCCCCGGGAGATATTTTATAATAGATCCCCGCGTCTGCCTTTATATTCTGCAGATCATAATTCACGACATCCTTTTCAAAATAACCCGTGCGGGCGACTACATAACTTTTCCCCTGCAGGCTGATCGTCTTGCGATCGGAGGATTCATTGCCATAGCTGCTCAACGGATCCTGTGCAGGATTGTCGGCCCCGGTCAGACCGGTGCTGATATTGGCATTGGCGTTCAGCTCCCGGTGGTCATCCGCTATCCAGTCGTATCCCCTGCTGAAAGTTCCATTTAGTTTAAAGGCCAGCCTGGGGGAAATGACCTTCGCCCATCGCAGGCTCGTCTCTGAAAATAGCTTGGCGCTGGTTTCTTTATCCCCGACATGCGTCACGGCTGTCTTCTGTTGGATACTGAGCCCCTCCGAAGTAAAAGGATTTTTAGTAGTTATATTGGCAAGACCATTGATCGTATTCATGCCATATAAGGCCGAAGCCACCCCGGGCACGATCTCCACATTGTCCACATCCAGGTCCGAAGGCCCCAGGGCATTGGCGATCGGGCCGCCGATATGAGGCGACGCGACATCCATCCCGTCCACCAACTGGGCAAAACGGACATTGGTGGTATTCGCAAAACCTCTTGCATTCAATATTTTAAAACCAAGGCTAGGAGTGATCATCTGCACTCCCTGTACATTTTCCAGCGCATCGAAAAAAGAAGGGGCTGGAGCTGAATTAAAATACTTTACGCCCACTTTCTGGATACTTACCGGCGACCGGAGAAGGCTCTCCTTAAGACGCGTAGCAGAAACAGTAACCTCCGTTAAAATGCTTACCATCGAATCGGCCCGGGTCGTGTCCATGGCCATAAACGGGCGGGCCGGCGTCCCCCGTCCACCCGCTCCGTGATGATCCCGAAGTGTATCCTGCCCGTAAACGATACAGTGGAGAAGACATAAAAGGACAGTCAGTTTTTTTTTCATAAGTGTTAGTTTGGATAAATGGTTGGATCATCCTACCTTGATTCGGGTCGTTATATCTTTGCTTATATAACGCAAATATAATTAAAACGCAGATATCCGCGAGCCTTTGGATCCCGGCAACGGCATTTCCGGGAAAAAAGTCTTAATTTTCCTCGTAATCCATGGAAAAGAAGATCAGCGAATTATTAAAAAAAGGTGATTTCAAAGTCAATGGAAGCCTCTGGATCGAAGGCGATGGGCAACGCTTTTTTGGTCCTGGCCCGGTGGAACTAATGGAACACATCGCCGAAACAGGCTCGATCAGTCAGGCTGCCAGAAAAATGGGCATGTCCTATAAGAAAGCCTGGGAACTGATCAACAACCTGAACAGCATGACAGCCCAACCGCTCGTTATTACCAGCACGGGAGGAGAGAAAGGGGGCGGTTCCACCATTTCAAAGGAAGCTAAACAAATGATTGCCTACCACCGCCAGTTGCGCGAACGCTTCCGTCTGTTCCTGGAGAAAGAGACGGCCTTATTAAAATAAAAAAACCGCCCTGTTGGGCGGCTCCGTTTATGAATAATCCGGGGTGAAGGGGCAATCGGTTAAATGCTGTTCAGCACTTTCGATTGGGTTAAATATCTTTTAGAAGGATAGTATATGAAAAAACAGGTTCCGTTCTTCACCATCGGGATGATCTCAGCGCTCGCTTCCGTAGGAACGGCAGGACAACCGAAAGTAGTTCCCATCACTCCGTACTTATGCAGGATCCTCTGACTCACATAAGACGCTCCATGGATCACGATATTCCTTTTGCTGGCCATATCGTTAAAACCCTTATCGACCCCATCGATACGTAGCGAAAGGCCATTGCTGCCGAAATAAGTTTTGCGGGTCACATAAAAACCCAGGCTGCTTTTGCAGGACTCCGGTGTATTCGAAAAAGAATTGGCATACTCCTCTCCGGAATTGATGCCATGCGCCACATAAGTGCGGTAAAGCATCTTTTTATTACGTACGTCGATCACATACATTCTCTGCTGGCTGGAAGATTGACTGAAATCACAGATGGACAATACATCCGTACGGTGCAGAACACCTTTTTTCAGCAAATTATGATACCCCAGCCATGCATATTCGAATGCTTTCCTGCTCAACCCGGAATCCTCGAGATCCATGCGGTCATAGATACTAAGTGCCGTAGTCATCACCATTTTATATTCCGTCTTATAAGCTGCTAACTTTATTGCCTTTTCCATTTCTGCCGCCTTCAAAGAAGCCGCCAGTGAAGCCAGTGAAGCTGCTTTTTCTATTTCTGCTGTCCGGGCGACCACAGAGGAGGCAGACACCGTATACCGGAGAATCGTCTTAATGGCATCGGCTGCATGATAAGTGCTGTTACCGGCCTGCGTCGTTGTAACGGAGGCAACTAAGAAAAACAACACGAGAAAGATCTTGGCGAAAGGGTACGTTACTGAGTTCATAAAAACGGATTTGATACAGTAATTCCAATACACATACCAAAATCATAACATACCTATTATCAACTAGCTACAGATATTCCAGCAATGGATAAAATCCCTTTTTGGGAAAGTATTCCCATTTTTTGGACAAATGGAACCGAGTCCCACCACAATCCGCTTCTAACCAGCCTCACGGACATCCCTAAATAAAAAAACAGGGCCAAAAATGACCCTGAATTACCAAACCTAACTGCCTATGAAGACTATAACAAACTATAAAAACCTACTTTTTACTGTTGCGATGTAGTTTATATACGACAAGTGGGGGAAAATAGATTTCTAAAGTGCAAATAAATTTTTCAACTTTATAAAACCACCTATCTGCTTTGACAATGATCAGAAAACGACTCTTACCCCTGCTCGTACCGGCATCCTTCTTTCTATGGGTATCTCCCCTGGCCTACAGCCAGCAAAACCCCGTTCCGGACGCTTTGTCCCCGGCCTCGTTCAATACTGCGTATAAACCTCCCCTGTTTACCGATAGCGCAACAAGGTTCCAAAAGATAACCGCCGCCTTCCCGGCCGTTGAAAAAATTTACCATGACTATGCCATAAAAAACCATTTCCCGGGCCTGGCCTTCGGTATCGTAGTGGACGGAAAATTAGTATATACGGGCACTGTCGGGTATACCGATCTGTCCAGCCAAACGCCCGTTCATGCCGGTTCCCTCTTCCGGATCGCCTCCATGACCAAGAGCTTCACCGCCATGGCCATCCTTAAATTACGCGATGAAGGCAGACTGAACCTGGACGATCCCGCCTGGTTATATATCCCGGAGATCAAAAAAATGCCCTACCTCACGGCGGATGCTCCCCTGATCACCATCCGCAACCTAATGAGCCATTCGGCCGGGTTCCCGGAAGACAACCCCTGGGGCGACCGCCAATTAGCGGACACAGAGGAGGAACTGATCCAGCTGATCGAAAAAGGCGTCTCCTTTTCCAATGTCCCCGGCATCAATTATGAATACAGCAATCTTGGATTTGCCATGCTGGGAAAAATTATTACCCAGGTATCCGGCAAACCCTATCAGCAATACATCACGGAAAATATCCTGGCCCCCCTGGGCATGAAGCACACGATCTGGGAATATACCCGCGCCCCCGAAGGCCTCCTGGCCCATGGTTATCGCTGGCTGAATGACAAATGGAATGAAGAGCCCCTGCTCCACGATGGCTCTTACGGCGCTATGGGCGGGTTGATCACGTCCGTAGAGGACTTCAGCCTTTATATGGCTTATCATCTTGCGGCCTGGCCACCCCGTAATGAAGCTGGCAAAGGCCCTGTAAAAAGAAGCTCACTGAGGGAGATGCACCAACCCCGCACCTTCAGCAACCAGAACCTTTCCTATAGATATCCCGATGGACGCGCCTGTCCCCTGGTCAGCTTTTATAGTTATGGCCTGAGATGGACAAAAGATTGTGAAGGAAGGACCTTCCTCGGTCATAGCGGAGGGCTGCCCGGCTTTGGAAGTCAGTGGCAGATCCTGCCCGAATATGGAATAGGCGTCGTCGCATTGGCAAATCTGACCTATGCCGGCCTCAATACTCCGAACTGGGCCGCACTGGATACCCTCATCAGGCTGGCAGGCCTGCATCCCCGTCAGCTACCCGCTTCCGATATCCTGACCCAAAGAAAGGATCAACTGCTCGCTATATTGCCAGACTGGAAAGAAGCTGATAAAGCAGGAATATTTGCGGTCAACTTTTTTAAAGATTATCCCCTGGATACGCTGAAAAAGACCACTCGGGATCTGTATGCAAAAGCCGGCAGGATAAAAAAGATCACGGCGCTGATCCCCGAGAACCAATTACGCGGATCCTTTGAGATCGAAGGGGAACAGGCAACCATCCATGTTTTCTTCACCCTAACCCCCGAAAATCCCTCCCTTATCCAACAACTGGACCTGAAGTGACCGTCGCCCCTGCTTACCATTTTTCTGTCACCTTTTCCAGCAGACAGGCCAGCCCGGAATAAGCCATCCAGAATAACCCTTTTTCGGGGACCGAACTTCCCGTCCAAAGCGCAAAAGGCAGCGATATCCAGATACTCAAACAATAGAAGCAGTCCAGCAACTCCCCCCATACTCCCTCCCCCGCCAGCTTCCGCAAGCGAAAGATCACCCCGAAAGGACCATCTTCCTTACTGAGCAGGTGGGTGATACGCCAAATAGCCAGACTGACGATGAAGAACAACATCGGGAATAAAGCTACCCAAAAAGACATTTCCATAAATACCACGATGTGGTAGTTTTATCGCCCGGCCCCGTAGCACTTACGCATGAAATTGAAACCATACCAGCGCAATGGCCGCCACCGTCATCAATATCAGGCAGGCGCCTCCCAGGAAATTAGATCCCCGTCCATTCACCGCGCTACCCATTATCTTCGGACTGTTACAGATATGCAGCAGCATAGCGATCATAACAGGTGAGGTTAGCCCATACAGGATAGCCGTGTAGAACAGGGCCTGTATAGGACTGATATTAAGAAAATCCAGGCAAAGACCCGCCAGCAGGGAAACGATCAGCGTCAGGTAAAACCCCGGTGCCTGGTTGAACTTCTTATCCAGCCCCTGCCTCCAGTTAAAAGTCTCCGCCACGATATAGGACAGAGCTCCTCCCAACACGGGAATGGCCAGCAAACCTGTCCCGATCACCCCTGCCGCAAAAAAGAGATAAGTGACCTTACCCGTGAGAGGGGACAGGGCCTTGGCCGCCTGATCCACCGTGTCAATCTGCCGGATACCGGCATTATACAGCACGACTCCTGCTGTCAGGATAATGAAGAACATGACCAGGTTGGAAAAGAACATGCCCAGGTATACATCCTTTGCCATTTTGTCCATGAAATGTTTGTCGATCATCACTTTTCTGCGGGAGTTGGCAATGTCTTCCACTTCCATCGTAGCCTGCCAGAAGAACAAATAAGGGGAGATCGTCGTTCCCAGGATGGCCACCAGCGTCCCGAAAAAATCCTTGTTGAGATGGATCGTGGGAATGACCGTATGTTTCAGGACATTCCCCCAGTTCACTTTTACCAGGAAAGGGATCACTATATACAATAGCAGCACCAGGCAAAGCCATTTGAGAATGCCGGCCAGCTTTTGATAAGGATACTGGATCACCACGAAAAGGATCAGCGCCGTAAAAAAGATCTCAAAGGCGAAAATTGGCACAGCGGGAACAATCATATGCGCTACGGCCCCCATCCCCTCGATATCCGCCCCGATATTCAGCACGATCGCCGGAAAACTGAAGATCATCATTCCGTAAAGAAGGGGCTTGGGATAATGTCGCTTCAATACCCCCGATAATCCCAGGGAAGTCACGGCCCCGATACGGGCGCACATCTCCTGGATACAGGCCATCAGGGGAAAAGTAATAAGGGCCGTCCATAATGTGCTCAGCCCAAAGGCAGCACCAGCCTGCGTATACGTTGCAATGCCGGAGGGGTCGTCATCACTGGCCCCGGTGACCAGGCCAGGCCCTAACAACTTCCAGGTTCTTTGGATCTTCGCGGAGATCCTGGTAAATAATCTCATGAAATTTGTTGAAGAATTTCTACAGCTGCAATAATATGCTATAATCCTGCCAGTAATTCTTTTTCGAGGAATCATACAACAGAATTCTTGTTTCTGCCAGTATACAGGTCCCGACGGATTTCCCCCCGGAAACTTTATCTTTGATCGGGTGTTTATCTCCTTTACTTTTAATTCAAAATAAAGACGCTTACTCAACTCATCTTCATAAGCCTATGCCTTTACTAGTCCTTGTCCGCCATGGACAATCTTCTTGGAACCTCGAGAATCGCTTCACCGGGGAAGTCGACGTAGACCTCACTCCCCTGGGAAGGGTAGAAGCCCGGGCCGCCGGGGAAAAACTCAAAGGGCTCTCTTTTTCACATGGTTTCACCTCCATGCTCCAACGAGCCATAGAAACCCTTTCCCTGATCCTGGAAGTCAGCGGGCACCAGGACCTGCCCGTAAGCCGGGACAAAGCCTTGAACGAGCGAAACTATGGACAATTGCAGGGATTGAACAAAGCCGAAGTAGCAAAAAAATATGGAGACCACCAGGTCGCTATCTGGAGAAGAAGTTATGCCGTCCGCCCTCCGGGCGGAGAGAGCTTGCAGGACACGGCCGCAAGAGTACTCCCGTATTATGAGAAGGAAATAGCGCCCCTGTTAAAGAAAGGGGATAATATTCTGATAGTGGCCCATGGCAATAGCCTGCGGGCCCTCATGATGCACCTGGAACAACTCAGCGAAGAAGAGATCGCGGAAGTCGATCTTCACACCGGATCTCCAAAGTTATATACCTTAAATGAACAAATGAAGATAGAGAAGGTAGCCTATTTATAATCACCAACTTAATACCGGCCTACCATCTTATTTCGGTTACCCTAGACCAGTAGTTTCTCCCAGCACGACAAATTCCTGCTCCAGCGTCAGCGAATGTTGGTAAAGATCTGCAATAAACTTATGCCCCCTGGCAGCATACCAGGGCATAAAATTATCGATCCGCTCCTGTAGCCCGTTCAGGGGGAATAAAGCGGATTTCAGCGCATGGATCTGCCGCTGCTGGTCGACGAACTTTCTTTTCTCCGCCTTGAGCAGTTTCTTTTCGAGCCCCTGCAAAGGGTCCAGGGCTTTTCTCTGCAAAGCTTCCACATGCTGCACCAGCGTAGGATCTATCGGCCTGGCCAGTGTTTTCAACTTCTCATAATATTGATGGGCGGTACTGATTTCCTCGGATAGGCTTAGCTGCTGTTGTGATTCCCTTTTCACCAACTCGTTCACCAGCGCTGCTTCCGGCTTGAAAAGATCCGTCAGCTCCAGTCCGGCCCTTTCTAGCTTTTCCTTCCAGACCGCCTCCACCAAAAGAAATGAATTGCGCAGGATCAGCATGGGAAAAGGCACTTTATAATGCGTAAAAAGATCCTTCAATTCCAGCCAGTAAGCCGTTTCTCCGCCACCGCCGATAAAAGCGATATTCGGAAGGATCGTCTCCTGGAACAATCCCCGCAGGATCACGTTCGGGCTAAATCGTTCGGGATACTTATGCAATTCCTCCCGGATCTCTTTTTCACCGAATTCCAGCGTCGAATCATGTACTTTGAAAACTTCCCCTACCCTTTCGATCCTTCCCCGCAGATCGTCTTTCAGGTAGAATAAATTGATGGGTCGGGGATTAGCCTGCACCTTATAATGTTGGGATAACCGATCGATCGTCTCATTGACGACACGGGTAGGGGTCCCCTGAAAAAGATCGTCCTCGAATACAGGGATCATCAGCCTTTTCAGAGCGGCATTGTCCGGGATCAGCACGACCAGGCCATATTCCGCGAACAAATGATGCAACAGACGGAAAGTAGCCGTTTGAATATCGGGGCTGCCCAGGTAGATCTCCTTCACCCGGCGGACCAGTTCGCCGCCAAAAGGCTGGACCGAAAGCTCCCCTTCCACCCTGTTCAGGATCTTTTCCAGCCCCTTTGTCTTCATTCTTCCCACGGCGCCGGTTTGTTTGGTATCCCATACCAGTTTTTCCTGATCCAGGTAGATCTTACCCAGCTCTTCCAGGTCGGCATCCTCACTCCCCATATAAAAAACAGGGACAAACTGGCTTTGCGGGTATTTTTTCGCCAGGTCGGCCGCCAGCTTGATCGTATGTATTATTTTGTAAATGAAATAGAGAGGACCGGTGAAAATAGCCGGCTGATGCGCCGTACAGATGGTGAACGTGTTCGCTTGCAACAGCTGTTCGATATTCTGCCGGACAGGAGAGGCGTCACCCGCAGCCACGTCAATAACCCTGTATTGCTCTTTCAGCGCCGCCACCAATACCTCCCGGTTCACAGGAGATTGCTGCCGGGCCCGCAGAGAGGCTTCGATCCCCTCCACGGAGACGGGATGCGTGTAAAAAGGAGCCAATGAGCCGGCACGCTCTAAATAATCCGTAATTATTCTCGAAAAATAGCCTGTCTGCCGGTATGGTAAATGAGTCGGTGTCCAATCCATAAAAGAAAAGGAAGCTGGTTTATTCTCTACAAAAAGTAAAAATAATGATAACAGGTGAATTCCCCTCGTTATCTTGACCGGGGGTTACAACAGGAGAACGAACGGAATGTTCAGAAGTATTAACGGATTTTCCCATGCCCGGCCACGCCTATTTTTCTTATTGGAACGAATTCCCTTTAGAGTACCTGGAACCCATAAGCATATGGATCGTCTTCCGGATCGATGGTCATCGTATTATACCCATAGATCTTTGCCCAACCTTCGATGCTGGGAATAATGGCCGGCTTCCCGGCTACGGTGACGGCTTTCTCTACACGGCCCGTAAATTTGGAACCGATAATGCTTTCATGAATAAAGTAATCTCCTTCCTTTAATTTACCCTGGGCATACCATTGGGCCATCCTGGCAGAAGTGCCGGTACCGCAGGGAGAACGGTCGATCGCCTTGTCCCCGTAAAAGACGGCATTACGGGCCGTAGCTTCAGGACTCAGGGTCTTGCCCGTCCATAAGATATGCGTGCAGCTATGAATGGTCGGGTTATCCGGGTGGACGAAAGTATTGGACTCATTGATACGTTTGCGCAGTACCCGGCTCCAACTAATTAATTGATCCGCATTATAATGCTCCAATCCTTTAAAATTCTTTTGTGGATCTACGATGGCATAAAAATTACCCCCGTAGCTGACATCCACCTGAAGCAGGCCCAGATCCGGGCATTCCACTTCCACTTTTTCGGCCGCCAGAAAAGAAGGCACATTCGTCAGCTTCACCGATTGGATCTTTTTACCTTCCTGTTTATACTCGATCAGCACCAGCCCCGCCGGAGCTTCCATTCGTACAAAACCCGGTTTCTTCGGCTGGATCAAACCTTCCTCCAATGCAATCGTGATCGTACCGATCGTACCATGTCCGCACATGGGCAGACAGCCGCTGGTCTCTATGAACAACACCGCTACGTCATTCTCCGGATCATGCGGGGGATACAGGATACTGCCGCTCATCATATCATGACCACGCGGCTCGAACATGAGCCCTTTCCGGATCCAGTCAAATTCTTTTAAAAAATGCTGCCTCTTCTCGCTCATATTCTTTCCTTCCAGCACAGGGCCGCCGCCGGCTACCAGCCTCACCGGGTTTCCACAGGTATGCGCATCGATACAAAAAAAAGTCTTCTTCATCGCCTATCGTTGTTTCAGTTCAGTCGTCTGATCCATTCACGGTCTCAGCCGGTCGTTCATTAAATTTTATCCTTCGTCAATTGATCATTCACCGTCCTCCATATATTCAGAGGATTACCGTTCTGCAATGCATCCGGCAGGAGCGCATCGTCCCAGTTCTGGAAACTGAGCGGACGAACCCATCGCTTGATGCCGTCGGCGCCGACCGAAGTGAAACGGCTATCCGTAGTAGCGGGATAAGGACCGCCATGCTGCATAGACAAAGCTACCCGAACGCCGGTAGGCACCCCGTTCAGAATCAGTCTGCCACAAAGGTCCTGCACAGCGTCCAGCAGATCGGCATGCTCTTTCGTATCGCTCGCAGTGGCCATTACAGACGCCGTCAGCTGACCTTCGAGATGACGGACAACTTCCAGCAGTTCGTTTTTATCAGCACAACGGATCACCAGTGAATAGGGACCGAATACCTCCTGGTGCAAAAGCGGGTTCGTTAAAAAGGTCTTTCCCGTAGCCGATGCCACTGTTGGGATACCCTGGTTTTCAGCCGGCTTTATCGAGGATACAGCTACCGTTGTGACCTCTTTTTGCCCAAGGGCTGCCGACCTTTTTTCCGTATAGGCCCTGGCGATTCCGGGATGCAACATGGTGCCCGGAGCCACCTTTTCGATCGCAGCCCCCAACTCCTCCACGAACAATTGCAGATCGGCATTATCGATACCGATGATAAGACCGGGATTGGTACAGAACTGGCCGGTGCCCAGCGTAATGGATCCGGCGCAGATACCCGCTACTTCTTTGGCGGACTCTTTTATCTTGTTGGGAAGAACGAATACCGGGTTGATGCTACCCATTTCAGCAAATACGGGTATGGGCGACTTTCGCTGGTTGGCCCAGTCGAAAAGAGCTTTGCCGCCTCCAAAAGAGCCGGTAAACCCTACGGCACGGGTGTACTCATGCATGACAAGCGCCTTGCCTGTTTCAAAACTGGCTCCGTGTACATGGGTGAACACCGCTTTAGGCAGCCCGCTTTTTTCAACGGCCCTTACGATAGCCTGCGCTACCAGTTCCGAAGTGCGTGCATGCGCCGGATGGGCTTTCACGATCACAGGACAGCCTGCCGCCAAAGCTGAAGCCGTATCCCCCCCCGCAGTGGAGTAAGCGAAAGGGAAATTACTGGCGCCGAAAACAACGACAGGCCCCAAAGGAACCTGCAGCTTGCGAAGGTCCGGCTGGTCCGGAGCCGCCGTATCGATCCTCGCTTCCAGCCAATTACCCGCTTCACAGGCCGCGCCATAGCTGGTCAGTTGAAAAATAGTCCGCGCCCTTTCCCCTTTCAGCCTTGCCTCCGGCAAATGAGTTTCCTCCATAGCCGTCCTGATCAATTCATCCCCAAGAGCTTCCATCTCTGCGGCGATAGCCCGCATCAGATCGGCCCTTTGTTTCAGCGTGGTCTTCCTGTATTGCACAAAAGCCTGCCAGGCTTCCTGCATCAGCTTATCGATTTCCTGAATAGTCGTATCCTGAAAGTTCATATTAATTTTTTTGCTGGTTTAACGATTGCCTGTCTCACTACAAGGCAGCAAAAATACCGGTTTAACAGGCAGGGCAACCTGCGCGGATTAATCTATTCTATGCAGATTTTAACAGGAACACTCAATCTGCTGCCGGGGGGTCGACCACGACTCCCTCCAGGTCATAATCATAGGCCTTCGTGATCTTGACATGAACGAATTCCCCGATAGGTAATTTTTCTTCGCTATGAATGATCACCTCATTATCCACCTCTACGGAATCGAACTCCGTACGCCCAAGATACCGTCCGGCTTCTTTTTTATCGATCAGGGTCTTGAATACCTGCCCCAGTTTTTCCTGATTTTTCTCATAAGAGATCTCCTGCTGCACTTCCATGATCTCTTCTGCCCTTCTTTGTTTTTCTGCCGCCGGAACATCATCGGTCAATTCATAACCGCTGGTGCCTTCTTCATGTGAATAGGTGAAAATGCCTACCCGGTCGAAGCGATGTTCCTGCAGGAACTCTTTTAGCTCCTCCACGTCCTGCTCCGTCTCTCCGGGAAATCCGGCGATCAACGTTGTGCGGAGACAGATGCCCGGCACCCTTTCGCGGATGGTATGGATCAGGTCGGTCATCTCTGCTCTCGTGATCTGCCGGCGCATCGCTTTGAGCATATTATCACTGGCGTGCTGTAAAGGCATATCCAGGTACTTACAAATATTATCCCTTTCCCTGATCACGTCTAATATTTCCAGGGGGAATTTCGAGGGATACGCATAGTGCAGCCGGATCCATTCCAATCCTTTTACATCGGCCAGGCGATGCAGCAGCTCCGGCAGCATTCTTTTCTTATAGATATCCAGTCCGTAATAGGTCAGTTCCTGTGCGATCAGCAGGATTTCCCTCACCCCTTTTTTTACGAGACTTTCGGCTTCTTTCACCAGTTCTTCGATAGGCCGGCTGACATGGCTTCCCCGCATTAAAGGAATGGCGCAAAAGGCGCAGGTTCGGTTGCACCCCTCGGATATCTTCAGGTAAGCATAATGTTTGGGCGTTGCCAGCAGGCGCTCTCCCAGCAGTTCCACCTTGTAGTCCGCTTCGAATTGTTTCAACATCAGGGGCAATTCCATCGTGCCGAACCAGGCATCTACCTCCGGGATCTCTTTTTCCAGGTCTTCCCGGTAGCGATGACTCAGGCACCCGGTGACATACACCTTATCCAGGCTCCCTTTTTTCTTCAGGGCCACCTGGTCCAGGATCGTATTGACAGACTCTTCTTTCGCCTTGTCAATGAACCCGCAGGTATTGACTACGACGATATTGTGATCCTTTTTTGTGCTTTCATGTACCACATCGATCTCATTGGCCAGGAGCTGCCCGCTTAATACTTCACTGTCCACCATATTCTTGCTGCAGCCCAGGGTGATGATATTGACCTTATCTTTCTTTAAAGTTCTTGTCTTCATAATTGGGCGCAAAGGTAGCAACTATTGGGGCAAACTTCTTAAATTTGAGAATATGCCAATTCCCGGACTAACAAAACTATTTAAGGAGTTTTTTGAAAGCGAACGTACCGGTGGCCTTATCCTGGTCGGATGCACACTGATCTCCATTCTTCTTACGAATTCCGGTGCGGGGCCTGCCTATCTTCATTTCTGGCATGCCCGGCTGGACCTGTCCTTTGGTGCCATTCCCCTTGATTACTCTGTCGAGCATTGGGTAAATGACGGCCTGATGGCTATTTTCTTTTTATTGGTGGGCCTGGAGATCGAAAGGGAGATCTATATCGGCGAACTGGCAGACTTCAAAAGAGCGCTTCTTCCCATACTCGCAGCAGTAGGAGGAATGCTGGTACCGGCCGCCACCCATTTCTTATTTAACCATGGCACGCCTGAACAGCCGGGACTGGGCATCCCGATGGCCACCGATATCGCTTTCGCCCTGGGAGTCCTCTCCCTGCTAGGCAACAAAGTCCCGGTTTCTGTAAAAATATTCCTTACAGCCCTTGCTATCATCGATGACCTGGGAGCGATCCTGGTGATCGCTATTTTTTATACCAAGACCCTTTCTTTGGCCTGGCTGGCAGTCGCCCTGGGCATCTTCGGGCTCCTCTTGGTTTTGAATAAGCTGAAAGTCAACAAATTAGTTTTCTATCTCCTGCCGGGGATCCTCATGTGGTATTGTATGCTCCGTTCAGGAATACACGCCACCCTCAGCGGGGTCCTGCTGGCCTTCGCCATCCCTTTTGGAAGAGCCTCCGCCGCTAAAGCCCCGGGCGAGCACGATCATGGAAACGCCCCCCACACCAACCCCTCCGAAAAGCTTCAGCACTGGCTGCACAAGCCCGTTGCCTTTTTCATACTGCCGGTTTTTGCCCTTGCCAATACAGGGATCCTGCTTTCAGCGGGCTGGCCGCATAGTTTGTTAGAGAAAAATAGTTTGGGGATCCTGGTGGGACTGGTCATCGGCAAACCGGTGGGGATCTTATTATGTTGCTGGCTGGCGATCCGTTCTAAAGTATGCCGGCTTCCGGAGGACATGAACTGGCGGCACCTGACAGGACTGGGACTGCTGGCGGGTATTGGGTTCACCATGTCCATTTTCATCACCAACCTGGCTTTTGTGGACGCCACCCATATTCAATATTCGAAGATCGCCATCCTGGCCTCTTCCCTGCTGGCCGGAGTGCTGGGCTATCTTTTCCTGGCTTCTTCAGCCTCATCGGACCCGAAGTTGGGACCTCGCTAATCGCTAAGAGCAGGCTTACCCCTTCTTTTCCAGGCTGAAAAGACTATCTACAAATTCATGTTTATCAAATATGAGCAGATCTTCCATTTTTTCTCCCACTCCGATGAATTTCACTGGTATCTTAAATTGATTGGCAATGGCCAGCACCACACCACCCTTGGCCGTACCGTCCAGCTTCGTAATAGCGAGGGCGGTCACATCGGTAGCAGCCGTGAATTGTTTAGCCTGCTCCAGGGCGTTCTGCCCGGTAGAACCATCCAGTACCAATAAGACCTCATGGGGAGCATCCGGCATTATTTTCTTAATGACCCGGCTGATCTTACTAAGTTCCTCCATCAGATAGGCTTTATTATGCAGCCGTCCGGCCGTGTCTATGATAACCACATCCGTTCCCCGGGCAAGCCCGCTCTGGACGGTATCGAAAGCTACGGCGCCGGGATCGGCACCCATCCCTTGCTTCACGATCGGCACCCCCACCCGCTCGCTCCAGATTGTCAATTGATCCACAGCGGCAGCCCGAAAAGTATCCGCCGCCCCCAGCAGGACGGACTGCCCGGCTTTTTTGAAATTATACGCCAGCTTACCGATAGTCGTCGTTTTACCAACCCCATTCACCCCTACGACAAGGATCACATGGGGCTTATGGCCGGCAGGAGGGATGAAGTCCCGATAGGATTGTTCGGGGGCATCCACAAGAATAGCTTCAATTTCTTCCTGAAGTATCCTGTTCAGTTCACTGGTATTCAAATATTTATCCGACGCCACCCTTTTTTCTATCTGCTTGATGATCCGAACGGTCGTGTCGATGCCTACATCTGCGCTGACCAGGGCGTCTTCCAGGTTATCCAGCACTTCCTCATCCACCGTATTTTTGCCGGCAACGGCTTTGGAGAGGCGGGAAAGGAATCCCTCCTTCGTTTTCTGAAGTCCCTGATCTAAACTTTCTTTTTCCTTTTTGCCGAAGAGTTTGTTTAAGAATCCCATATCCCAGAGCCCCCTATAGGAGGACTTATTTTAAATATGAATGAATCTCTGAATTCGTTCCTTCCAAAAGAGATCGGGGACAAATAACAAAAAGCTGCCCCAGACTGAGACAGCTTTTATTATCTTACTTAACCCGTATAATTACTTTTGTGCCAAAAAATCTTTGATCTTATCCTTGTGCACGATAGCCTCCTTAAAGGTATAAGCACCTGTTTTGGGGCTCCGTACGGCACGGATCACTTTCGTCCAGTTTTTAGCTTCCGCAGCGGCCCTGGCATCCTTGGTCTTTATCGCGGTTTTTGCTGACTTTGCCATGATTATTTGATTTCTTTATGAACAGTTACTTTCTTTAAAATGGGGTTGAACTTTTTCAGCTCCAGACGTTCCGGAGTGTTCTTTTTGTTCTTGGTAGTGATATAACGGCTGGTACCGGGCTTACCGCTGGTCTTATGCTCGGTACATTCCAAAATCACCTGAACCCTACTGCCTTTCTTTGCCATATTATGGAAGGTTTAGAATTAGAATGATGAATTAAATCTTTTCTCCGTTTGCTCTTAATTTCTTTACTACGCTTAACAGACCATTCTTATTGATGGTACGTAATCCTTCTGAAGAGACTTTCAGGGTAATCCACTTGTCTTCTTCCGCCAGGAAAAAACGTTTCGTCTGTAAATTAGGTAAAAACCTGCGCTTGGTCTTGATATTCGAGTGCGAAACGCTATTTCCGGAGACCGGATGTTTACCTGTAATCTGACATACACGTGCCATGAGTTCTTAAATTTGGACGGCGAAGGTAGGAAAAATCTCTTACTTATCAACAAAAAAGAGTCTTTTTTTCAGATCTTTGTTAACACCTGTGGATTAACAGTTCTTGGAAATTTGGATCCCATTCATTTGCTCCAGTTGATCCAGGCCGATTTCCAGTCCTCCGGCCGTCCGGAGCCACTCCCTCCCCTCCCGGGTATAAACACGCTCGACCCGGTCCCTGATGACGCTCCTGCCCCCGCTTTCAGAACGGAAAATAAGCTCACAGGACCTGTGCAGGCCGGCCAGCATTGCCAGCTCTTCGTAAAGCCCCTCAAAATCCGATGATCCTGCTTTGTCCATACTTGTGTAAAGTTAGCTATTAATCCAGGGAAAAAGCCATCACATAATCTCCCTGCTTCGTCCGGATCTTTCCATGTCCACCGGCGGAGATTACAATATACTGCTTCCCCCCGAGGGAATAGCTCATAGGAGTGGCCTGCCCGCCCGCCGGGAGCTGGAACTCCCAGAGCACGGCGCCCGTTCTGGAATCGAAAGCCCTGAAATGACCGTCTATGCTTGCGGCAACAAAGACCAGGTTGCCGGCCGTCACGATCGCCCCGCCAAAATTGATGGCCCCCCAATGCTCCGCTCCCGGATATCTTACCGGGTCCATCATATAACCCAGGGGTACTTCCCACTTCTTTAACCCCGTATGCAGGTCGATCGCTATCAGGGTGCCCCAGGGCGGAGCCGTCTGCATAACATAGCCCGCCTCATCCGGCTTGAACAAATAATCCCTTTTCATGATATAGGGAGTGCCTGTTTGGCGGCCCGTCTCTGTCCGTAACAGACGCGGCTGCTCTTTTTCCAGTTGAGCTATTTTTTCCCGGGGCAGCATCCGGATGACGGCCGCAAGCCGGTTGATATTGGTGATAAGGATCTCTGCTTTCGGATCGTAGCACATGCCCCCCAATGAATGCCGCCCACATTGCCCGGGGTCATGATCGAGCCTTCATAGCTGGGCGGCGTAAAAGGCCCCTCATTCCTGTATTGCATTATTCTTTTCTCCGCCACTTCCCTGTCTGCCGGTTCCGGCCCCCAGGCATCGCCTAAAGTCAGCCGCTGTAAACCCAGCGGAGCCGGAAGAACGGGAAAAGGCTGCGTCGCCCAGGCCTGCTCCCCGGGAACGGAAGACGCCGGCACAGGCCGCTCTTCAATAGGGAACAGGGATGCTCCCGTCTCCCGGTTAAGTATAAAGATATGGCCCATCTTCGTCCCTACCGCCACCGCAGGCACCCGTCTGCCCTCCCTGGTCACTTCAATCAGCATGGGCTGCGCCGCGATATCGTAATCCCAGAGATCGTGATGCACCACCTGGAAATTCCAGACCATTTTCCCCGTCGAGGCACACAGCGCCACAATAGAATTCGCGTAATGGTTGGCCCCCTTCCGCTCACCTCCGTAATAATCCGGGCTCGGACAGGTCGTCGGTATAAACACCAGGTCCCGCTCCGGATCGGCGGAAAGGATCGACCAGGCATTCGCCCCGCCCGATTGATGGGCTTTAGGTCCTATCCAGGTCTTCCAGGCGCTGTCCTGCGGATCCCGGGGATTAGGGTCCCAGCTCCAGCTGAGCCGCCCGGTAAGCACGTCAAAGGCCCTTACCGTGCCCGCCGGATAATCCAATCGTTGGTTATCCCCCATGGAAGAGCCTACCACGATCCTGTTGCCAATGATGGCCGGTGGGGAGGTTTCGCTGATATCGGCTCCCAGCCCTTCTTTTAGATCCACAACACCGTCTTTGCCAAAGGACGGCATCCTTTTACCCGTTGCGGCATCCAGGGCGATCAGCCTGCCATCGATCGTTCCGACAAAGATCCGCTGCGGGACCGGATCAGGATCCGCAGGGCCGGGAACCGGCCAGGCGGCTACCCCCCTGGAACTTACTTCCGAATAATCCCGGTGCAGGTCGATCTCCGGGTCAAATACCCATTTTTCCTGCCCGGTACCGGCGTCTACGGCAATTACCCGATCGGAAGGCGTGCTGAAATAAAGCGTTTGGTGGATCATAACCGGGGTAGCTTCAAACGCCGCTTTTTCCAGCATCCGGGTGCCTTCATATTTCTTCAACTCGCCCGTCCGGTAGATCCAGGCTACTTTGAGCCTGCGGACATTACTATCGTTGATCTGCTCCAGGGGACTATAACGCATTCCCCCCGCATTGCCTCCATAAAAAGGCCAGGATTCTCCGGATATCGCAGGATTTTTTAAAGATTGCCCGGCCGAAGGACCTGCGCTTAAAATACCAAAGCCGGTAAAGAGAAGAAGGAGACCTATCCATGGGCGGATGGAGCCTCGCTGTTCAGTTTCCTGTGTTTTTAGATTTATAATGCTCGGGTTCATATAAAATGGTTTTTATCAAACTTACCACAGCACTCTTTTCATTTTCAATTTGTTTGACCAAAAGATCAAATCCGGTGACGGATAGTATTCCTGCGAAGGATTCACATTGATAATTGATATTTAATTAATAATTATTTAATTTACCAATCCCTTTTGCTTTCTCTACTTTGCGCAAAACCGGGATAAATGACAAATGAACTCGAAATGAAAAGACGAACGATACCAAGAGATATAAGCTGGCTTTCTTTTAATGCAAGGGTTTTACAGGAAGCTGCGGATCCAACAGTTCCTCTACGGGAAAGGATACGGTTCTTAGGCATTTTTTCCAACAATACGGATGAATTCTTCCGCGTGCGGGTAGCCACGCTCAAACGGATGAGCGAATACAGCGGAAAATCAAAGATAAATATGCACCTGGAAATATCCCCTGCAAAAATATTAAATGATATCCAGGCTACCGTACTGGAGCAGCAGGATGAATTCAATGTGATCTGGGAAGGCATCCGTAAGGAATTGGAAAAGGAAAAGGTCTTTTTAATTTCGGAAAAAGAGCTGAATCCCGGACAACAGGAATTCCTCATGAACTATTTCGAAGAAGAGGTCCGCTCCAATATCATCCCGCTCATGATCGAAAGTATCCCTCAATTCCCCTTTCTTCGGGATAAGTCGATCTACCTGGGTGTGGTATTGTCCCGGAAGGACAACAGCATGAAAAAAAAGTATGCCCTGATAGAAGTTCCCAGCAAAGTACTGGGCCGGTTCGTACTCCTCCCCTCTCCCGTGCTGGATGAACATCATATCATCCTCCTGGAAGACATCATCCGGTACAACCTGCGCAGCATCTTTGCCTATTTTGGGTATGACACCTATGAGTCCTGGGTCTTTAAAGTCACCCGGGATGCGGAAATAGACATGGATAACGATATTTCCACGAACCTTATCCAGAAGATTGAAAAAGGATTGAAGAATCGCCGGAAAGGCAAACCCGTTCGATTTGTTTATGATAAGGAAATGGATAAGGGACTATTGGATTATCTGATAAAACGTCTGAACCTCACCCGCAAGGATGGTAACCTGATCCCCGGAGGCAGGATCCATAACTTCCGGCATTTCATGGATTTTCCGGATGTGTTTCCTAAAAAAGGACAACGGAAAAAATCCTTTATCCACCCCCTATTGGTAAGTACCCCCCGCGTAACCGATGTGGTGCTGGAACAGGATGTGATGCTTCATTTTCCCTACCACTCCTTTAACCCGGTGATCGATATGCTGCGCGAAGCCGCCATTGACCCGAATGTAACTTCGATCAAGATCACCTGCTACCGGCTGGCATCCAATTCCAAGATCATCAATACCCTGGTCAATGCCGTAAGGAATGGCAAGCATGTCACCGTTATGCTGGAATTAAGAGCCCGTTTCGATGAAGAAGCCAACCTCGAATGGAAAGAGCGTCTCGAAGACGAGGGGGTGAAGGTCCTGATAGGCATCCCGAATATGAAGGTCCATGCCAAGATCTGTCTGATCAAGAAGAGGATCAATAACTTTACCATTCATTATGGATTCGTCAGCACGGGTAATCTGAATGAGAAGACCGCCCGGGTATATGGCGACCATTGTCTGCTTACTTCCAACCGTTTTATCATGGCCGATGTGAACAGGATCTTCAATTACCTGGAAAACTGGAAAGAAGGCCCCGATCCCTTAAAAGCCTGCAAAGCGCTTATTCCCTGCCCTACAGACCTCCGCAAGGAACTCCTGAAAATGACCATCCGGGAGACCAGGCTGGCCAAAGAAAATAAAAAGGCCGCCATTACCATAAAAATGAACTCCCTTTCCGACGAGGAGCTGATTGACAAATTGTACGAGGCTGCCAGGAGCGGGGTGGAAATAAAGCTTATTATCCGCGGGATCTTTTGCATGTTCTCCGAGAACAGCAAATTTATCATACCCGTGAAAGCGATCAGTATTATCGACGAATACCTGGAACATGCCAGAATATTTATTTTCCATAACGGCGGCAACGAAAAAGTTTATATATCTTCGGCAGATTGGATGGTTCGTAACCTGGATCATCGGGTGGAAACTACCTGTCCTGTACTAGATGAGACCATTCGGAAAGAATTAAAGGACATATTGGAGATCCAACTGGCGGATAATGTAAAAGCCCGGTGGCTGGACAACGAATTGCTTAATAAATATAAAAGAGATCATTCGGAGAGGAAAGTGAGATCCCAGATCGAGATCTACAATTATTTATATCATAAGGCCCTGAGTGAAGAAGCCGTTCCCCATGAACAGCCGGTGGTCGGCGATAGAATAGCTTCAGCCTCCTGAAACCTTATACTGAACCCATTAAATGAGGATCCTAAATGCGACTGGCAGCTATTGATATCGGAAGTAATGCCGCAAGGTTGCTTATTTCCGATGTCTCCATTAATAATGACGGCAAGACGGAGTTCAGCAAGGTCAACCTGGTACGGGTCCCCTTGCGTCTCGGATTCGACGTATTTGAAAAAAAGGAGATCTCCCCGGAAAAGACCCGTATGATCCTTCATACGATCAAGGCCTACAAACACCTGGTTGAAGCCTATGATGTAAAACACCTGAAAGCTGCTGCCACTTCCGCCATGCGGGATGCCGTCAATGCACAGGAGATCATCGACCAGGTGCAACGGGAGACCGGTATTCCCATAGAAGTCATCAGCGGAGGCAGCGAAGCCTCCCTGATCTATGAGAACCATATCGCCGAGAACCTGGATAAAGAGCACGCTTATCTGTATATCGATGTAGGAGGGGGCAGCACGGAACTGACCTTTTTTGCAGGGAACAAATTATTGTTCTCCGCATCTTTCAATATTGGTACGATACGACTGTTAAAAAAGCAGGTGACGGAATCCCAGTGGGATAACATGAAAGACTATATCAGAAGGGAGACCAGGGATTATTTTTCCAATATTGTCGCCATCGGCTCCGGTGGCAACATCAACAAAATATTCTCTATTTCCAAACGTAAGGAAGGCAAGTCCCTCCCTATCGAATTATTGAAAGACTACTATAAGGAATTCTCCAGTTTTTCCCTGGAAGACCGTATGCGGCTCTATAAACTGAGAGAGGACCGGGCGGACGTGATCGTTCCTGCCCTGCAGATCTATATCAATGTCATGCGCTGGACCAATTCACCGGAAATCTATGTGCCCAAAATAGGGCTGGCGGATGGGCTTATCCAGCATCTTTATGCCGATTTGAAGCGTAAGGGAGTGGAAATATAGTTTTTTTTCTTTTGCATGCTAACCCTGAACCTTTTACATTTGCACTTGCAACCGGGTATGTTTTATTCTAATGCAGAGCCATATTCCCCATTCTCTTTTATCGGTTCGTAAAAATTCCGGTCATGTCTGTACATACAGAAGTTAAAAAGGTAACTACCCATACACTGCAAAGAATGAAGATCAATGGTGAAAAAATAGCCATGATCACCGCCTACGATTATTCCTTTGCCAAAATTTTTGATGCCGCTGGCATAGACGTTATACTGGTGGGAGATTCAGCCTCCAATGTGATGGCCGGCCACGAGACCACCCTCCCGATTACCCTGGAACAGATGATCTACCATGCTTCTTCCGTCATCCGGGGCATCAGCCATTGTTTTGTAGTCGTCGACCTCCCTTTCGGCGCTTATCAATCCAATTCCAAAGAAGCGCTGGCCTCTGCCATCCGTATTATGAAAGAGACGGGCGCCCACGCCGTTAAAGTGGAAGGAGGTGAAGAAATACTGGAATCCGTAAAAAGGATACTGGCGGCGGGAGTTCCTGTTATGGGTCACTTAGGCCTTACCCCACAGTCCATCTATAAATTCGGCACCTATACGGTCAGGGCCAGGGAAGAGGCCGAAGCGGAGAAGCTGAAAAAAGATGCCCGCTTACTGGAAGAAGCAGGTTGCTTCGGGTTAGTCCTGGAAAAAATACCCGCCCTCCTTGCCAAAGAAGTCTCCGAAAGCCTACAGATCCCCACGATCGGCATTGGCGCCGGCCGGCATACCGATGGCCAGGTACTGGTGATGCATGACCTCCTGGGCATCAATACCGAATTCAAACCCCGTTTTCTTCGCCGGTACCTGGACCTCCACCAGCAGATCACCCAGGCTACCCAGCAATATATTCACGACGTGAAAGCCCGTGATTTTCCCAATGATAATGAACAATATTGATGCTTTCGTTTATCCATTACTTATAGCCGGTTTTACTCTGTGTAATAGTTAACCCGGGGTGGCTTAATATTTTTCGTCGCTTATCTATTTATCGTTAACTTACGTTAACCAAATTAATTTGTATGAGAAAATCACTCCTACTAATCAGTTTGTTAACGATTTCTTGCTTGCTCCATGCCCAAAGAACCATTTCCGGTAAAGTAGTCGACGCTAAAAATGGCAGTCCGCTGGCCGGCGTTACCGTAAAGAACAAATCCACCAAAGCAGGCACATCGACTAACAACGAAGGTAGCTTCCGGTTACAAGCCAATCCAACTGATGTATTGGAATTAAGTATTATCGGGTACAGCCCGCAATCTTTCCCTCTTTCGGGCCAGACAGAAATAACGGTCGCCCTGCAGCCGGCGTCAACAGAACTTAAAGAGATCGTCTTCGTCGGCAGTCGTGGCGCCGGAAGGGCCAAGACGGAGACGCCCGTACCGGTTGACGTTATTAAAGTCAACCAGGTAGGCTTGTCCTCCGCCAAAATGGACCTGACCTCCCTGCTGAATATGTCCGCGCCTTCCTTTAATTATAACAAACAAAGCGGAGGTGATGGCGCAGATGCCATCGACCTTGCCACCCTCCGTGGTCTGGGGCCTGATCAGACCCTCGTGCTGATCAATGGCAAACGACGGCACCAGACCGCTTTTGTGGCCTTGTTCGGAACCCGGGGCCGGGGAAATTCCGGAACGGACCTCAATGCCATACCGGAAGCCTCGATCGACCGGGTAGAGATCCTGCGGGACGGCGCCTCTGCCCAATACGGCTCCGATGCCATCGCCGGTGTCATGAACATCATCCTGAAAAGAGATGTGGGCCATCTTACGGTCAATGGAGGCATCTCAGGGTACTATGATCATAAATATAATTCCCTCAACAGCGTTCAGCCCAGCCAGTACGTCACAGGCCACCAGCTCGACGGACTTACAGGCACCATCGGCATTAACTATGGGGTGGCTGTGGGCAGGCATGATGGGTTTATCAATTTTTCCGGAAATTTTTTCGCGCAGGGCAAGACCTTCCGCCAGGTGCCCGATACGAATATATTCACCAACCCCAAAGCTTTACCCGTCAATAATGTACGTAGGGCAATGGGAGATGCCTCCGTTACTTCCGGAGGTATTATGATCAATTCGGAAATCCCGCTGGCCGGAACCAAGGCCAGCTTTTATGCTTTCGGAGGGTATAACTACAAAAACTCGAACGCCTATGCCTATTCGAGAAATTTCTCCGGCCATCCCGAACGTTTTCCCACCGATGCTAATGGCCACCTGATCTATGTACCGGGCATCATGCACCCCGTCGATCCCAAAGCTCCCATCGATACAGATCCGGGTACGATCACTTCAGCGAACGACATTTATTACAATCCGATAGAAGACGTTCATATCACCGATGCCTCCATGGCCCTGGGCTTTAAAGGCACGACCCTGGGTGATTGGGATTGGGACCTGAGCAATACCTTTGGAATCAATGATTTTCATTACCATGGAGAAAAGACCTTCAACTCCTCTCTCGGCGCAGCCGGCGTCAATAAGACCAACTTTGATGACGGAGGTTTTTATTTTCTTCAAAATACGGCAAATGCCGGCATCAGCCGGCACTTCAATACCGTTGCCGAAGGGCTCAACCTGGCGTTTGGCGCCGAATTCCGTTATGAACGATACGGTATTTATAAAGGTGAAGAAGCTTCCTATACGAACTATGATCCGAATAAAGCCACCGGCGCGCAGGGATTTCCCGGCTTTCAGCCCCTGGATGTGATCAAGGCCAACAGGGTTAACCTGGGCTTCTATTCCGATATTGAATTGGATGTCACCAAAAGGTGGCTGGTGGACGTAGCCATCCGCTTCGAGAACTATAATGATTTCGGGTTCCTCAGCACCAGTAAGCTTGCGACCCGTTACAAGCTGACCCCTAATTTCAACCTGAGGGGCTCCATCAGCACCGGCTATCGCGCCCCTTCCCTTCAACAGATCAACTTCAGCAATACGGAAAGCAATGTGGTGGCCGGGGTACCCAGCCTGGTGAAAATTGCGCCTAATTACAGCCCGATCACCCGTGCCGCAGGCATTCCCAACCTGAAACAGGAGAATTCCGTCAATGCCAGCATAGGTTTCTCCTGGAAGCCGGCCCGTGAATGGACCATCACCGTAGATGGTTACCTGGTGCAGATCACAGACAGGGTCGTCTTATCCGGTCAGTTCCAGGCGACCGACACCTCCTTGAATCCTACGCTGACAAATACTTTAAAACAACTGCAGGTCAACAGCGCTCAATTCTTTGCCAATGCTGTCAATACCACCAATATCGGCGTCGATGTAGTAGTTGATTATCATAAAAAATGGGGAAGGAACGGGTTTAATATCCTATTTGCCGGCAATTTGCAGCATATGAGCATCGACAAGGTCAACGTGCCGGATAAGCTGAATGATACTTATCTGCATCAGCAGACTTTCTTCAGCGGAAGGGAACAGCAATTTGTAAAAGCTTCTGCTCCCCCTGCTAAACTCAGCCTCAGCCTGGAATATGACATCAACAAGTTTGGCATAGGCGCCCACTTCACTTATTTCGGCCAGATAAAACTCGAAGGATATGGATATAGTGGCGCTCTTGCCGGAACAGGGATCAATCCGGAAGTCAACCTCGGCCCCACTGGTTCCGGCGCCCTGGTCCCCGAGCAATTTGTTTACCATGGTAAAACAGTCTCCGACCTCTTCTTTTCCTACCGGTTCTCCTCCAAAATAGGGATTTACTGGGGAGTAGATAATATATTTAATGTCCACCCCGACCTGGGCATCGTTCCGGGGGCGAATGGCTCTCCTTTTGATGGGGAGACCGGCGGTCCCTGGGATGCCGTGCAGATGGGCTACAATGGCAGACATCCCTTTGTAAAACTGAGTTTGAATTTATAATCCCTGACAAAATAAAAGCCAAGTACACTACTAAAAGGGCCGCGTATTGCGGCCCTTTTAGTATGCAAATATTTATAATATAAACCAATATGGCGGCCAGCTACATAAAAATATTTCAACTAATTGTTTATCTATAATTTAGAAATAGGGTTCCTCTTATTATGTGAAAAACATATCATATATTATTTAAATTAATATTTATTTATTTTATTCTTTAATGTGTTTTGGGTTGTTTTATTCTTTAAATTACAGACATACCAAAACTATCAGATATGAGGAAAATGTTCCTATTGCTTAGCTTATTCATCAGCACCTTAGCGCTTTATGCACAGAAAACCGTCACCGGTAAAATAGTAGATAGCAAAACAGGTACTCCTTTGGCAGGAGCTTCTGTAAAACTGAAAGGAAGCAAAAAAGGGACTTCCACCGGCACAGATGGATCTTTCGCCATTCAGGCAAATACCAAAGACATATTGGAGGTAAGTATAATAGGATACGGGACTCAGTCCATCGCCGTGACAGAAGCCCCTACCATCACCATCGGACTGGAACCGGCCTCCACCGAGCTGACCCAATTAGTATTCGTGGGCTCCCGGGGGGCTGCCAGAACAAAAACGGAGTCCCCGGTTCCCGTAGACGTTATCAACGTCAACCAGGTCGGCATCACCTCCGCCAGACCTGACCTGAGTTCACAGTTAAATATGGCTGTCCCCTCCTTCAATTATAATAAACAAAGCGGCGGCGACGGATCGGATGCTATCGACTTTGCCAGCCTGCGCGGGCTGGGCTTCGATCAGACCCTGGTCCTTATCAACGGCAAACGCCGCCATCAGTCCGCCTTCGTCAACCAGGTAGGAACGAGAGGGCGGGGTAACTCCGGCACCGACCTCAATGCTATTCCGGAAGCCGCCATCGATCGCATCGAGATCCTGCGCGACGGCGCTTCCGCCCAATATGGATCGGATGCCATCGCCGGCGTTATCAATATTGTACTGAAAAAAGATGTGCACAAGCTGAATCTCACCACCGGCTGGAGCGGCTACTACGATCATAAATACAACTCGCTCAATAGCGTCGATCCTACACAGTATTATACAGGTAGCAAAGTGGACGGCAATGCCTTTACCCTGGGTCTTGACTACGGCCTGCCCATCGGCAAACAAGGCGGCTTCATCAACTTCGGCGGCAACTTTTTTGCCCAGGGTAAGACCTTCCGGGCCGAACCGGATACGGCCTGGATAACCGGCAGCAATCCCAAAGCTCTGGGCGTCGGCGACTGGAGAAGAGCTTTCGGCGACGGGTCCGTCACCTCCGGAGGAGGTCTGTTCAATGCCGAAATTCCCCTGGCAGGCACCAAAACCACCTTCTATTCTTTCGGCGGATATAATTACAAACACTCGAATGTATATGCCTGGACACGCAGATGGCATTCCAGCAGCAACCGGGTCAAATTCCCTACGGATGGTGCCGGTAATTTGATTTTTGAACCCAGCATCATGCGCGTTTTTGATGCCGGCGATGGCAGCATCGGGCCCAATAATGTATTCTACAATCCCCAGGAAGACGTGTACATAAAAGATCAATCCATTGCGGTTGGTTTTAAAGGAACCCTGGGTAAAGATTGGGATTGGGACATCAGCGACAACACCGGCTACAATGATTTCCATTATTGGGGTAACAAGACTTTCAATGCATCTTTACCCACTCCTTTGCAGTGGACCAAACACCGTTTTGATGACGGAGGGTTCAACTTCCTGCAAAACACGGCCAACCTGGACGTTACCAAACATTTTGACAATGTAGCTTCCGGGCTAACCGTTTCATTCGGCGGTGAATTCCGGTACGAACGTTATAAACTATATGCCGGCGAACCTGACTCCTACCGCAATGGAGGCGCTTATTATGTAATAGGCACAGACACCAGCTATAAAGCATCCGGCTCGGAGGGATATCCTGGCTATCAGCCTTCCGATGAAGCCAATGCCCATCGGACCAATATCGGCGGTTATGCTGACATTGCCCTGGATATCACGAAGAAATGGCTGGTGGACGGAGCCGCCCGCTTTGAGAACTATTCCGATTTTGGTTTTGTAAACACCTACAAACTGGCGACCCGATACAAACTACTCGATAATTTGAACCTGCGCGGATCTGTCAGCACCGGTTTTCGGGCTCCTACCCTTCAACAGATCAATTTCAGTAACACCAATACCAATATCATTGCCGGTCAGCTCGTGTACGTAAAACTGATCCCCAACTACAGCCCCATCTCCAGGGCAGCCGGCATTCCCCCGCTCAAACAGGAGACATCCGTAAACGCCAGCGCAGGCGTAACCTGGCAGCCGATCCATAACCTCACCTTTACCGTAGATGGCTATTACATAAAGATGAAGAACAGGATCGTGATTACAGGTAATTTTGACGGATCTATTCCTGCTATAGCCCCTTACCTGACCCAATTCAATGTCAGCTCCGTCAATTTCTTCGCCAATGCGGTCAATACCACCAATACCGGTCTGGACGTCGTTATCGATTATACCAAAAGATGGGGCAAGCAAAGCTTCAAGCTCTTACTGGCCGGCAATATCCAGCATATCCATATCGACAAGATCAATATACCGGACCCGCTTAATGATACCTATGCTCATCGGCAAGCATTTTTCAGCACAAGAGAAGAAGCTTTCCTGACCGCTTCCGCTCCCAATGCCAAAGTTTCTTTAGCACTGGAATATGGATTCAGCAGCAAATTTTCCGTAGGTGCCCACCTTACTTACTGGGGCAAGCTGACCACCCAGGGCTTTGGTTATTCCAGCGTTCCGGGTGCCGCCCCCAACGGACCTGGCGGCGCCGGCATATCGGACCAGGGCAATGGCTGGGATCCTTATGTCACTACGGATGACGGCAAATCCGTAGTCCCTGAAAATTTTGTCTTTCATCCTAAAGTGACCACCGATATTTATATGTCCTATAAAGTGGCAAGAAATCTTACCTGGTATGCCGGTGTGGATAATATATTCAATGTACATCCTGACCAGGCAGTCGTTCCCAACGCAAGACAAAATTCATGGGGCGATAGCGAATCCGGCGGCCCTTTCGATGCAGTACAAATGAGCTATAACGGCATGCGAATGTTCACCAAGCTGGCTTTCAATTTTTAAATATCGGATCAGCCAATGCCAAGGGACCCCAATGGGGGTCCCTTGGCATTTCCCCCATTCACCGATGGAATGCCTCCATTCATCTATTTTATTCTCTTCGCAAGCCAATTCCCTTATAGATTTGAAGTTCACCATAAAGCGCTATCCGTCTTGAATAAGAGAATTGTACAGGTCATCATTCATTTGGCAGCATGGGTCTGTTTTCTCCTGTTGCCTTTTGTGTTTTTCCCCAGGCCCAAAGACTTCTCCTTTTTTTCAGAGAGATATCTCTCCGCTTTTTTTATTTCTAACACACTCCTGCTCATTGCTTTTTATTATATCAATACTTACCTGATCATCCCCAAACTGCTGGAACACAAGAAATTCGTTTCCTATATCCTCATTATCCTGGCCTTCCTGATCTTCTATGGCTGCTTTCCCCGGCTCTATCACTATTTTTTCGGCAGCCTTCAATCACAACCACCCGGCATGCGCCCCCCTGATCCCGGAAGACCCCGCAATTTCCAGCAACCCCTCCTGTACCCGGGAAATATTGCCGTTTTCCTCCTGATATTCGTATTTAGTACCGGCGTCAAGGTGATCAACAAATGGCTGAAGTCCGAACAACGCAATAAAGAGATCGCCACTGAAAAATTAAATGCAGAGCTCTCCTTCCTGAAAGCCCAGATCAACCCGCATTTTTTATTCAATACCCTGAATAACATCTATGCACTCGCATCCGCTCAGTCTGAATATACAGCGCCCGCGATTATGAAACTCTCCAGTATCATGCGCTATGTCCTGACCGAAGCCCGCAACGATATGGTATCCCTGGAAAAAGAAATACAATTCACCACGAATTATATAGAGCTCCTGAAAATGCGCCTGACGGATAAATCAAGCATTGATTTCACCATAAAAGGCGACCCCATCGGCAAGCAGATCGCTCCGTTGCTCCTGCTCCCTTTTGTAGAAAACGCCTTCAAATACGGTATCAGCACCCGGGAACAATCGCCCATCCTGATATTATTGGAAATAAAGGAAGATTCGCTGTATTTTAGCGTAAGCAACCACAAGCATATCAATACCTCCCTTAAGGTAGCAGACAATACAGGAATTGGAATTAACAATACGCGGCGCAGGCTCGATCTCTTATACGACGACCGCCATGCGCTGAAGATCGATGATGAAGCAGGTAAATTTACTGTTCATTTAAATATTCAGGTATAATGCTGACATGTATAGTGATAGACGACGAGCCCCTGGCGCTGGAAGTATTGAAAAAATACATCGCCAAAATATACTTCCTGGAATTAAAAGGAGCTTTTACGGATCCCTTCGAAGCGCAAAAGGTAATGGACAACAATCCCGTGGATATTTTGTTCCTCGATATCCAGATGCCGGATATCAATGGGATAGAATTCTCCCGGATCATCAATAAAAAAAATACAGCCATTGTATTCACTACGGCATTCAGCGAATACGCCGTGGAAGGATTCAATGTGGATGCCATTGACTATTTGCTGAAGCCCATCGAATATGACCGATTCCTGAAATCGGTATACAAAGCAAAAGAATATGTCGATTACCTGACCAGCCAGGAATTACAGGAAGGCTATATTTTTGTCAAGTCGGATTACCAGATGGTCAAGGTCAACCTGAAAGAGATCCTCTATATCGAAGGGCTGGACGATTATATCAAAATTTACCTGCCGGGTAAAGCGATCCTTACCCTCATGACCCTCAAGACGATCGCCCAGAAGCTTCCCGCCAGGGAATTTATCCGGGCACACCGCTCCTATATCGTCCCTATCAGTAAGATCGAACATATCAGCCGGAGCAAGATCAAGATCGCTGAAAAAGAAATTCCTATTGGCGTAAGCTACAGCGAAAGCTTTTTTGCCGCCATGGAGAATAAATTGAATTAAAGGGCCGGAACGGCCGTTTTCTCCCTGCCGCCCAGGGACACAACCCCTTGCTTTTATTTTACGTATTTCCTTTTGCCGGTATGGTAGATGCCGGCAAATAGGACCAGTTTTTTCATAGTAGATTTTAAGTTAAGGTTGAGGCCACTGGTTAGTGGTCAGTTTTCCCTAAATTGCTTGCGATTATAAAAATCGCAAGCAATTCTTATGGCACTACTTCAGGCACTTAATATAGACTCCCAAAATACCGGCACCTCTACCGGTACTCAGTGGATCCCTTCCGGGGACAGCTTTCTTGAATCTTTTTCCCCTGTCGATGGCAAAAAGATCGCCACCATAGCCTCAACGGATAAGGCAGGTTATGACGCCGTCGTAAAGGCAGCCCAGACCGCCTTTATCGAATGGCGGACCTGGCCGGCCCCCCGCAGGGGAGATATCGTCCGGCAGATCGGCGACGCGCTCCGGCATTCTAAAACAGAGCTGGGAAAGCTCGTCTCCTATGAAATGGGGAAGAGCTTACAGGAGGGCTATGGCGAAGTACAGGAAATGATCGATATCTGTGATTTTGCCGTGGGCCTTTCCCGCCAGTTATATGGCCTCTCCATGCATAGTGAAAGGCCCGGCCACCGCATGTATGAGCAATGGCATCCCATCGGGGTGGTAGGCATCATTTCCGCCTTCAATTTCCCGGTGGCTGTGTGGAGCTGGAATAGTATGCTGGCCTGGGTTTGTGGAAATACCTGTATCTGGAAGCCCTCCGAAAAGACGCCTCTCTGTGCACTGGCTTGTCAAAAGATCATAGCAGAAGTTTTTGCCCGGAATAACGTTCCTGAAGGCGTGAGCGGCCTCATTACAGGAGGAAGGGATACGGGTGAATGGCTGGCGGCAGACAGTCGTATCGCCCTGATATCCGCTACAGGCTCTACCCGAATGGGCAAAGCCGTTGGCGCTATCGTAGCTGCCAGATTGGGAAAGACGCTCCTGGAACTGGGAGGTAATAATGCGATCATTATCTCAGGGGACGCAGACCTCAACATTGCCATCCCGGGCGCCGTATTCGGAGCGGTGGGAACAGGAGGTCAACGCTGTACGACAACCCGCCGCCTTATTATCCACGAAAGTATTTATGAAAAAGTAAAAGATAAGCTGACTACTATCTACGGGCAGCTGCGGATCGGCGACCCCCTCGACGAAAAAAATCACGTGGGCCCGCTGATCGACAAAGACGCGGTACAACTCTATCTACAGGCCATCGGGTCCGGCAAAAAAGAAGGCTGCCGTTTTATCGTAGAGGGCGGGGTACTCTCCGGGCAGGGATTTGAAAGCGGATGTTATGTAAAACCTTGCATCGCAGAGGCGGAACCAGGCTATTCCATCGTACAGCACGAGACCTTCGCTCCCATCCTGTATTTACTTAAATATAAGACCCTGGATGAGGCGATTGCCATCCAAAATGGGGTGCCCCAGGGATTATCTTCTTCGATCATGACCCTCAATCTCCGGGAAGCAGAACAATTCCTTTCGGCAGCCGGCAGCGATTGCGGAATAGCCAATGTCAACATCGGCACCTCCGGAGCTGAGATCGGAGGCGCTTTTGGAGGAGAGAAAGAGACCGGCGGAGGCCGTGAGAGCGGCAGTGATGCCTGGAAATCCTATATGCGGCGCCAGACCAATACCATCAATTATTCTTCTCACCTGCCGCTGGCACAAGGGATAAAGTTTGATATTTAATAGCCGGCATTAAATAATTCCTCTTTTTAGGCGTTATATCGGGATAGAGCACCACATATACTATGAACTTCCGCACCAACGAATCCACTGCAAATATGAGGAGAGTCTTACCCCTGCTAATACTGGGCTTTTTTTGCTTTTTCGCAGGTAATGCACAGGTCAGGTTGGGAATATTAGGGGGGATACACTCCTCTAAAGTGCTGGAAAGCAATAATATACCCGGATGGGACACCGCAGTAAAAAGGTTTCAGGGCTCCCGTTCCGGCGTCCAGTTGGGCGTGATCGTGGAAATACCTCTCGGCCACAAAGGCTTTTTTTTCCAGCCGGCTATCACCTATACGTCCAAAGGAAGGAAATATGCAAAGAACAATGATTCCGCTACCAGCGTCGCAACGGATACAGTGTATACCCGGCAGACGCTCAACCTGGGATATATCGATGTGCCGCTCAACATTACCTACAAGCTCCCCCTCTCGGCCAATCATAAAAACAGCTTTTTTATCAGCGCAGGCCCCAGCATCAGCTTCTTCTATAATGGTAAAATAACCAATGAGAGCCTGACACATACGAATAAATACAACAACGTATCCAATCCTCTCACCGTAGGCAAAGGACCGGATACCTATAAGACAGTGGACCTGGGCGTCAATGCCCGCGCGGGCTTTGAATTGGGAAATGTGTTACTAAGCGCCTATTTCAGCCAGGGACTGACCAGTTTCTATAATGCCCCTTACCAGGGCACTTTTCATAACCAGTTACTCGGTGCTTCCCTGGGCATTTGGCTCACATCGACCGCTCCGCCGTCCCCTCCCGTGAAAAAGGATACGGATAAGGACGGCATACCGGATGATCAGGATCTTTGCCCCCTGCAGCCAGGCAAGGCTGCCTGGCATGGATGTCCCGTCCCGGATACCGACCATGACGGCATCGATGACGAACATGACTCCTGTAAGACAATACCCGGCGTTGCCCGGTATAATGGCTGCCCGATACCGGACTCGGACGGAGATGGGGTCAATGATGAAGAAGACAAATGCCCCCATCAGGCCGGATTGGCCCGTTACCAGGGTTGCCCGATCCCGGACAGGGATGGGGATGGGGTCAATGATGAGGAAGATCAATGTCCGGATACCCCGGGGACCGCTGAAAACCATGGCTGCCCGGAAATAAAGAAAGAAACAACAGAAAAAATAAATTATATAGCCAGGAATATCCTGTTTACGCCGTCCAGCGACCACCTGACCGATAGCTCTTATATCGCATTGGATGAGCTGGCCGGACTTTTATCAGCTCACCCGGAATGGCATTTAACTATCGAAGGATACACCGATAACCTGGGAAAACCAGAAAAAAACATCCTCCTTTCCCAAAAAAGAGCGCTGGCAGTGAAAAACTACCTGGAGAAAAAAGGCGTTTCCGGTACCCAACTGACCGCCACAGGTCTTGGACAGGAGTACCCTATAGCCGATAATACGACAGCCGGTGGCAGAGCTGCCAATAGAAGGGTCGAATTAAAAATGAGCCCGGGAAAATAATAATTTTAACAACTTAATAAGGCCATCCATGTAATTTTTGACAGGAGATGGCCTATGTTTTCCTTATTTTACAGGCTTGAGAAAACACGATATGGAGGCGGCAAGCCTATATCAATTTTAATTTAAAACTAAAAAAAAAATGAAGTGTAGTTTGAAAGGGTGGCTGCCTGTGATCTTACTGGGAATTTCTCCACTGGCAATGATGGCACAGGGAAATTCGGCAAAATCAGAATTACCAAAAGGCTGGCATTTACTGGACAAGGAACAGGATGGCTTCTATGGGGTTAGTGTTAACAGAGCTTATGAATTCGCAAAGGCAAAGAAGCTGAAAAGCAAGACCGTCCTGGTCGCTGTAATCGATTCAGGAGTGGATACCTTACATGAAGACCTGAAAAACATCCTGTGGGTAAATCCTAAAGAGATTCCCGGTAACGGTATTGACGATGATCACAATGGATACGTAGATGATATACACGGCTGGAACTTTATTGGGGGAAAAGATGGCACCAATGTGAAAGATGATGCGCAGGAGGAAGCCAGGGTCTATTACCGGTTTAAAAACCGCTTCGAAGTAGCTGCCGGCATCGATTCTTCCAAATTCAGCGCTGAAGACCTGGACAATTACAGAATGTGGGTAAAAGCCCGCAAAACAGTCATGGGGGACGGTACGGAAAGCGGGGTCGACCTCATGATCCTCCATCGCGCACTGGCCGCCTGTATAAAAAGCGACAGCATCCTTCAAAAAGCCATGGGTAAGCTTGAATATACCGGTAACGACCTCGACACTTTTCAGACGGGCAATCCTGAAAGTAAAAGCGCCAAATCCGTTTTCCTTTATTTATTTAAGGCTAACCAGATCATGGACATGAGCAATAAAGCTTTCTTATCGGATTTCAACGAGCAGGTCGACCAGGAAGAAAAGAAAGCTTCTGCCAGGGAGAACCCACCCAGGGATTATCGGAAAGAAATTGTAAAGGATAATGAATCCGATATTGAAGATCGTTATTATGGTAATAATGATGTAATGGCAGGAGACCCGATGCACGGAACACATGTATCCGGCATCATCGGTGCTGAAAGAGGAAATGGCAAGGGCATGGACGGCATTGCGGACAATGTCCGTATCATGATGATCCGGGCTGTACCCAATGGGGACGAACATGATAAAGATATCGCCCTGGCGATTCGCTATGCAGTAGATAATGGCGCCCGCGTAATAAACATGAGCTTTGGCAAAAACCTGTCTCCCGAGAAAAAATGGGTGGATTCTGCGGTCAGATATGCCGAAAGCAAAGGCGTTTTATTGATCCATGCAGCCGGCAATGACAATGCGGATGTGGATACAACGGACAATTTCCCCAATCCCAATTTTCAGCATTCTACCTATACGGCTTCCAATTGGATCACGGTGGGCGCCAGCAGCGATCCGCTGGCAGATCCTGATTTTAAGAGCTATACAGCTAAATTCTCCAACTATGGTAAACATGAAGTGGATGTATTCGCTCCCGGCACCCGGATCTACTCTACCCTCCCCGGCGGCAAAAACTATGGTAACCTGCAGGGCACCAGTATGGCAGCGCCTGTGGTTACCGGAGTAGCAGCCCTCATCCTGGAATATTACCCTGCCCTGACGCCCCAGCAGGTGAAATACTGTATCGAGAAATCCGCTGTCGCCCCGCCTGGGAAAGTTAAAAAGCCCGGCACAGAGGACGAACTGGTAAACCTGTCCGATATCAGCAAATCCGGAGGAATTATCAACGCCTATGAAGCCCTCAAGCTGGCTTCTACCCTGAATACCGACACCCATAAAAAAATGGAGAAATCCACCCTTCATAACCCAAGAGACTAACTTTTCCAAACGGCCTTGCCGTTCGGGACATAAATGAAAAACTGACCCGGTCTGAAATTTTTTCTTCAGACCGGGTCAGTTTTTTTATTTTTATAATAAAACAACCATGATCCCTAAATCAGAAATTATACCCGCGGAATTCTACCAACCGTATTTAGATCTCATAAAAGAAGAAGACATTGGGAAAGCCCAGGAAAAGAATACCCGCCAGTTCAGGAAGCTGCTGAAAAAGATCCCTTCTAAAAAGATAGATTACGCTTACGCCGCAGGAAAATGGACCATCCGGGAAATGCTGCAGCATATTATCGATGCGGAAAGAGTGTTTGCCTACCGCGCCCTCCGTTTTTCCCGCCTGGACCCCGCTCCTCTCGCCGGCTTTGACGAGAACACCTGGGCCATCCATTCCGGGGCCGCCACCCGCCATTGGGAAGACCTGCTGGAAGAGTTCAAGTCATTACGCAGTTCCACAGAATACCTCTTTCATTCTTTCTCAGACGATCAATTGAGATTTGTAGGGCAAGCTAACGGACGCCCCCTGAATGCATTTACCCTGGGATTCCTTATACCAGGTCATGTGGCGCATCATATGCATATAATAAAAGAAAGATACCTGTGAATTACCCCCTCCCCCTCAGACGGGTCCGCCGCATCGCAGTCAGTTCTTTTTTTTTCCTGGCCGGCCTTTGTTTCTCCAGCTGGGCATCCCGTATCCCTGATATACAGATGAAATTGCACCTGGATAATGCTGCATTAGGGGCTGTCCTGCTGGGATTACCTTCGGGCCTGCTCACCTCTCTGCCCCTCGCGGGCTGGCTGGTGACAAAATTCGGCAGCCGGCCCGTTGCTACGCTGGCCGCCCTGCTCTATGCCTTCACGCTTCCAATGCTCGGGTTAGTCAACGCAGTCTGGCAATTGGTCACCTGTCTTTTTATATTCGGAATGGGAGGTAATATGCTGAACATTTCCATGAATACCCAGGCTATCGGTACGGAGTCCTTATATGGTCGCACCATTATGGCTTCCTACCACGGACTTTGGAGCCTGGCAGGATTTTCCGGCGCAGCTATAGGCACTTTGCTGATCGGGCTGGGGTGGCTGCCTTATCAGCATTTCCTGCTTATCACAGCACTCGCAACCCTCATTGTATTGATAGCTTCCCGTCACCTGGTAGAATCCGACGCAACCGGGCGGGGCGACCAGCCCTTATTTGCCAGACCCGATCGTTCGCTGATCAACCTGGGAATTATCGCTTTTTGCTCTATGATCTGCGAAGGGGCTATGTTCGACTGGAGCGGCGTTTATTTTCAAAAAGTGATCCAGCCTCCAAAAGAGTTAGTGGCGGCAGGTTATACCGCCTTTATGGCTACCATGGCTTCAGGCCGTTTCCTCGGGGATTGGCTGGCCACCAAATGGGGGATCAAGAGGATCCTGCAGGTCAGCGGGCTGCTGACAGCCTCCGGATTATTGACAGCCATCCTTTTTCCCTGGCTGTTTCCGGCTATTGCCGGCTTTTTATTGGTGGGGGCCGGTGTTTCTTCCGTCATCCCGCTGGTATACAGCGCGGCCGGCCGATCGAAGGTCCTTTCCCCCGGTGTGGCGCTGGCGGCAGTCTCTACAATAGGCTATTTAGGCTTCCTTTTCGGCCCTCCTTTTATCGGCTTCATTGCCCAGGCCTTCAATTTGCGCGTTTCCCTGGGCCTGATAGCGGTCCTGGGCTCTATTATTGTCATAATGGCCGCAAAAACGAAGTTCGAATAACAGATTATCTAAAAAAAAGTCCGGGCCGTTATGAAAACGACCCGGACTTCAATATTAATGACGGTTGGTTATTTATTATATACCAGGTTCTTTTGCGCGATCATATCATCTAACACATTCACAGCTTCACCCAGGTAAATATCGGTCTTCTTATCTTTCAACCACTGCTGGAACCGGGTTGCCTTATCCTTGTCTCCATCGTATTTATTGGCATCCTGTGGCAAAGACACTACATTCAGTTCATTGGAAGCAGAAAGCTTGCTGAGTGTCTCGATCTGTTTGTTGGTAGCCTTGATCTGCTTCTGCTCCTCGCGGTATTTTTGCAGATTGAGTGGATAGACCTTATCCATTTCCTTACTGAGCCATTCCGCATCGGAGCGAATTAAGTTGAAAGCTGAATTATTCTTTAGACGCTCATTGCTCATCCCACGGATAACATTCATATCATAGGCATACTTCCAGGGGGAATAATCTGCTTTTTGAATTTCATCCCAGGGCAGCGCATCCGGGTTGTCTTTTTCACGGATCTTGAAAGATTCATAGATATCCGGCAATACGATATCGGAAGACACCCCTCTTAATTGGGTAGAACCTCCACTGATGCGATAGAATTTCTGTAAAGTGAGTTTCAGCGTTCCCAGCTCGCTGTTCGCATCCATAAAACCAAGAGTCTTGTCTAATCCGATAGGTCTTTGGACCGTTCCTTTCCCATAGGTGGACGTGCTGCCGATGATCACCCCTCTTTTGTAATCCTGGATCGCTGCCGCAAAAATTTCAGAGGCGGATGCACTCAGTTCATCAACCATTACAGCCAGAGGGCCATCATACAATACCGACTTATCATGATCAGGCAATATCTGGGTCTTTCCATCTCTGTCCTTTACCTGTACGATCGGTCCCTGTTCGACAAACAATCCCGCCATCTGCACCACATCATACAAGGAGCCTCCGCCATTATGCCGGAGATCGATAACGATCCCTTCTACTTTCTGTTCCTTCAGTTTCATCACTTCACGGGCCACGTCAATGGAACAACGGTTACCTTTAGGATTATCAAAATCAGCATAAAATTCCGGCAGGTAAATATAGCCCACCTTTCCTTTATCGGAGTTAACGATAGCGCTCCTGGCGAAGGTCAGTTCATCCTGGACGATCTCGTCCCGGATCAGGGAGACGATCTTCGTAGAACCATCTGTTTTCTTCAGCGTAAGCTTCACTTCTGTGCCTTTCGTACCACGGATCAGCTTCACCGCGTCCTCTACCTGGAAGCCGGTGAGATCTACCGGCTCCTGGGCTCCCTGAGCTACCTTAGTGATGACATCTCCGATACCCACCTGGCCGGATTTCCAGGCAGGACTACCCGTCACCAGCGTGGTGATTTTAATATTTCCATCCTCTTCCCTCAGAGAAGCGCCGATTCCGAAAAAATGGCCACTCATCTGTTCATCGAAATATCTTTTTTCTACCGGGGGAAAGTAATCCGTGTGGGGGTCCATTGACTGCACGATGGTCTGTACGAACATATTGAACCGGTCATCATCCGTGACTTTCACTTTCAGCCTTTCATAGAAGCGATCCATTACTTTCAACGCCTTTTCCCGCGCCTCTTTTTCAAGATCTTCATTGCTGCGGGCCACAAACCCGGGCTTATTTTTACCCGCTTCCTGCTGGTCCAGCAGGTCGGAATACCTTTCCAAAGTCAAATACTTCAGGCGTTTGCGCCAGGATTCCCTTCTCTCCGCCTCATTTTTGGGGAATTCCACCTTGTCATAATTTTGATCCACATTCTCATCGGTACTGAAATCAAACGGCCTCGAAAGAATATCCTTATAGATCAGTTCCGTCTCCGCTATTCTCTTTTTATAGATTTCGCTTACGGCCGGAACGAACTGAATCGTAGACTTGCCCAGGATCTCATCGTCGATCTTGGTTTCATACTTACCACGCAAGGCCTCGATATCGGACTGCAGCAATACGTTCTTTTCCACATCCACATCTGCCAGGTACTTGGCAAATATCTCTTTGGAGAATTTATCGTCGATATTTTTGGGGCTATAATGGATTTCCATCAGGTACTCCCCTACATTATGTAATATCTTTTCATTTTTGGTAGGCGGATTCTCCCCTATTCCCAATGTCCTGAATGCAACGAAAACACCCGCTCCTAAGATCAATAGGACGATCGGCAAATTTCTTTTACTAATCATATACTTAAACACTTTTAACATAGCTATTCAAAAATAACGATTAATAAGCTGTTATGTTGTCGGTATTTGCGAATATTAACATCCGCTTTGCCAGAATTTCCATGAACGGAAAGCCGGTGAGAGGCATTATAAAAAGAAAAAGGCCGTCTCAAGGTGCAAATTTCCTGAGACGGCCCTTTAGCGGGGTGGATGATGGGGTTCGAACCCACGACCCCTAGAACCACAATCTAGTGCTCTAACCAACTGAGCTACAACCACCGTAAGAGCGGCAAAACTAGTAAATTTTGCTTTTCCCTCAAAAACAAAATTCAATTTATTTACTTTCAGCCCTTTAAAACGGCTCCATCGTCAGCCCATGCGCAGCCGGTTTATTTTTCCAGAACCCGTCTCCCGCAAAATATTTGACGTTTCTTTGCAGGCGCAAAAACAGTACAGGCTCAAAAAACTTAAAATATATGACGATAAGCTGGTGGCTTTATACAATCCCCTTTATCTCCGCCTTTATTCACTGGCTGACCATCTGGATGGCCCTCAAATTGTTATTTCATCCCCGGCAGCCTAAAAAGATCCTCGGTTTTACCCTGCAGGGGGTCTTTCCGAAAAAACAACAACAGATCGCCGAAAACCTGGGCAGGATCGTCGGCCAGGAACTCCTCTCTTTCGAGGACATCGAACAGACCATCACCGATCCCGCCAACGTACAGCGGATCCTGCCCCTGGCAGATGAGCATATCGATAATTTCCTCCGCCATAAACTAAAAGAGAGCATGCCCATGATCTCCATGTTCATCGGAGATAAGACGATCGGGCAACTGAAAGCCGTCTTTATGAAAGAGCTGGAAGAGTTATTCCCGGTCATCATGAAAAATTATGTAGCTCACCTTAAAAACGATCTGGACCTAGAGAGGATCGTAGTAGACAAGATCGCTAATTTCTCCTCGGACAGGCTGGAAACCATGCTCAACCAGATCCTTACCAAAGAATTCCGGTTCGTGGAAGTCATCGGCGCCGCGCTGGGTTTTTTCATCGGATTGCTGCAGATATTCCTCACCTTATTAATGAAGTAGGCCATCCGCCGCACAGAAGTCCACCTTATCAGGCGGGTACTGGCGGGGGTTTCCGGCATTACCCCTTCTACATCTATTTTATGCCGTCTGTATAGAATGGGGCGATTGCTAAGATTTTTGCATGGAATTTTGCAGACTAACTAAATGAATATTTTAACCTAATGAGAAAGATTTGGCTATTGCTTATGATTATGGCGGGATGTTACACCGGCTGGGCGCAGATGCCGGGCGCAGGGAGCGGTGGAAGACAAGGAGGAGGCTTTGGAAATGGCCAGGTACCGAATATGGGTCACTTTTATGGAAAGATCGTGGACGCCAAAACGGACAAAGGCATGGATGGGGTCTCCGTTCAACTGATCCAGAGTAAGTTCGATACCGTCACCCGAAAGAGGAAGGATACCGTGATCGCAGGTATGATCACAGGGCGGAAAGGAGATTTCAGCATGGAAAACCTCCCTGTTTTCGGGAATTTCCGTCTGAAGATCACCACCATCGGTTATGCCACCATCGAACAAAAAGTGGCTTTCGAAATGAAAATGTCTAAAGGCGGTGATATGCAGCAAGCCCTCAATGCCGTGGACAAGGACCTGGGGAATATCAAACTGACCGCAGATGCACAGACCCTGGGTGAGGTGACCGTAACGGCATCCAAGCCCCTGATCCAGATGGGAGTCGACCGCAAAATATACAACGTGGAAAAAGATATTTCCGCCTCGGGCGGAACCGGGGTGGACGTCATGAAAAATGTCCCTTCCGTACAGGTGGATATCGATGGGAATGTCACTTTACGCAATAGCGCCCCTACCATTTTCGTAGATGGACGTCCTACTTCGCTCACCCTGGACCAGATCCCGGCCGACGCGATCCAGAGTGTGGAGATCATTACCAATCCGGGCGCCAAATACGATGCCTCCGGCGGAACCTCCGGTATCCTGAATATCGTTTTAAAAAAGAACCGGAAAGCAGGTTATAACGGTAACCTCCGGGCTGGCGTCGATCAACGGGGTAAATTCAACGGTGGCGGCGATATCAATGTCAAACAAGGGAAATTCAACGTATTTGCCAATGGCTTCTACGGACAGCGTAAATCCATTTCCCCGGGCACCACGGACCGCTATACTTTTTTAAGACCGCCCTATGACAGCCTGCAACAATATGACTACAATGTCAACAAAGGTCATTTCATCTTCGGAAGATTTGGAATAGACTACCTCCTGGACAATCGGAATACCCTCTCCTTTTCGGGTAACATCGTACATGGTAGTTTTACCCCCTATACCAACAGCGACCTGTATGTAGATACCCTTTATCCTTCAGGCACGCGCTCCTCCTATACCAGGAGATTGTCCAATACCAATAGTACCTTCAATAACCACGGGGGGATGTTGAGCTATAAGCATACTTTTCCCAGGTCCGGGGAAGAACTGACAGCCGACGTCAACTATAGCAAAGGCACCAATACCAATTATAACCTGATCAATTCCGACATCTACCCTGTCAAGAGCGATCCCGCCAGCTTAAATCAATTTAACCAGAAACAGCAGGGATCGGGCACCAATGAATACACCACGGCACAGATGGATTTCACCAATCCGATCACGGAGAAATCCAAATTTGAAGCGGGCGCCCGTATTGCCGCCAGGAATATCAGCAGCCTGAATGATATTTACTACCAGGTCCCTCCGGATCAGGCCTTCATCAGACAGGCGCCCCTATCCTCCGTATACAGCTACCAGGACCGGGTCTATGCTGCCTACGGTACCTATTCCAATGCTATTAAAGATTTCGGATTCAACCTGGGATTGAGGGCAGAGAGCTCCAATTATAAAGGCAATGACAAGACGGAGGTAAAGAATCCGGCAGGAGGCCTGATGGACAGTACCGGGTATTATAGCAACAAGTTCCCGATCAGCCTGTTCCCCAGTGTATTTCTCAGCCAGAAACTGCAGGGAGACCAGGACCTATCCTTAAACTATACCCGCAGGATCGACCGGCCCAGCTTTTTCCAATTATTCCCCTTCACCGATTATTCCGACTCCCTGAACCTGAGCCGGGGTAATCCGAACCTGAAGCCGCAGTTCACCAATTCATTCGAATTGTCCTACCAGAAGACTTTTAAGGGCAATAACACCCTGCTGGCCTCCGTGTACTATAAATACACGACGAACCTGATCACCCGTTACCAAAGCCAGGAAAAGAACCCCCTGACGGATTCCCTGGTGATCATCAATACCTATATTAACGCTAACTCCAGTTTTGTAGGAGGGTTCGAGCTGATTGGCCGTAATACTATTACAAACTGGTGGGATATTACCAGCAATATCAACATTTTCACTTCCAAGATCAATTCCAATGATACCAGTATCGTCACTGCCGGGCAAACTTATAGCTGGTTTGGAAAAATAAACAACTCCTTTAAGCTTCCTCATAATTTCTCTCTGCAATTAACGGGAGATTATACCTCCAGGACGGTCTTGCCGCCGGGTGGCAGCGCCAATAATGGAGGTAGCCAGGGAGGAGGAAGAGGTTTTGGGCAGACCGTTAGCGGCAATTCCCAGGGCTATACCAAGCCTTCCGGGGGCGTGGACGCAGCCTTGAAATTTGAGTTCATGAAGGCTAAAGCCGCATCCCTGACCTTGAGCGTAAGTGATATCTTCCGCACCAGGGTGAGTGATATCTACACTTCTACCAGCTATTTTACCCAGGATGCCTTCCGCAGAAGGGATCCCCAGTTCTTTCGTCTGCAATTCAACTGGCGCTTCGGCAAATTCGATACGGCGCTCTTCAAGCGTAAGAACCTTAAGGGCGAAATGGAAAATATCCAGGGCGGCATGCAGGGAGGAGGACAGCAATGACCTATTCCTTACTTACCCTGGGAGACTCCTATACCATTGGGGAGGGGCTGCCCATCTATGAAAGTTACCCCTACCAGGCCGTGCAATTCCTGCGAAGAGCCGGGCATCCCTTCTCAGCCCCTGAAATTATTGCCAGGACCGGATGGACAACGGATGAACTGAGCGAGGGGATCGCCGGGACGCAGCTACTGCCAACCTATGATTTTATCAGCCTCCTGATCGGGGTCAATAATCAATACAGGGGCAGGTCCTCGCAGGAATATGCCGGGCAATTCGAAGATTTGCTCCGGCAAGCTATCCAATTTGCCGGGGGACAACCAACCCGGGCCTTCGTACTTTCCATTCCTGACTGGGGTGTAAGCCCCTTTGCCACTACCCACCTGCCGGATACGGCTGGCCGGGGCCGGATACAAATAACCCGGGAAATTGACGCGTTTAACCGCGTCGCCGAAAAAATCACCGGAGCATACAAAGTGGAATTTATCGATATTACCGGGCATTCCGCCACTCCCCTCTTCGCATCGGACGGATTACATCCGTCGGGAGAACAGTACCGGTACTGGGCCGAACAATTGGCAGGAAGAATCGAGGAGGAGTTGGCGCGATCAATAAATACTATTTAATCCATCTGTATTCAGGAAGATGATGTCGGGGGCTTTTATATACGTGTTATTATACCGGAACTGGATGCCTGTGTTGAGCATAATTTTGAAAGACTGATTCTGTTCTGTCTTGCGGGGGAAATAGGCAAAGCGTAATTCGATCGTCTGGAAGATGAGATTCTCATTACGGGTCCGCATACCGGCGCCGATGCCATGATAGAGGGAGGACCTGGTAAAGCCTGGCTCATCCCCGGGTGTAAGTAAGGACAAATCTCCAAAAGCAAAAGGCGCGAATTTAAAGCCCAGCAATTTGTAGCTGAGAAAAAAAGTGGTCTCCGAATGAAGGGTCACCCGTTGGCCTCCAAAGGTAGAATCCCCGCTGAAATAGCGGAGCCCGAAAACATTATTGAGGGTTAAAGGATCGATGCCGACCCGGTTAAATTGCCGGCTATAGCTGAAATTAATATACTGACGTACTTTCAGATGATTGAAAAGGAATAAGGGGCTATAATAGCTGGAGCCGACCAGGACACTGGCGTCCTGCACCTGCCCCTTATGAAGGAAGGCGCCGGACCGGAGAAAATACTGGATGAAACCTCCCCTTTTGGTGACCACATAACTATTGGCATCCACTCCGGCATAAGGTCTTTCCAGGTACAATTGCTTATACCATCCCGAGGTCACCGCGATATTATACCCCTGGGGGACGTCTTCCGTGGTACCAAATCCATAGATATAATTGGTCTTGTAGAAGTCCTGCCGGAAAAAAGTGAACTGCCCCAGCACAGCTTCCCGGTCATTGAACCTGAAATTAAACTTATTCCCTATCTGATCGGGAGCCTGGTAAAAATGGTTCCTGAAATACCGGATGCTCGCAAACTTCCGGTCCCGCACGGAGGTATTGCTGATAAAGCGGTCTCCCCCCAGATTCCAGCCAACCCAGGCATCGTGCACCTGGTAATGATATTTATAAAAGAGGCTATCCACATGATGATAGCGGTTGAAAGACTCAAAATCTCCCATGGTGATCCCTCCTGCCAGGTGCGCGTAAGGAGCGTAGAGAGGCCGGTCCAGCCGGATAAAACGGGCCGTTTCATCCGGCGTACCATCGAACAGGTCTCCATTGATCTGCGTATAGGAAAGAGTGGCGTTGACAAAAGAGCTGCCGATATTGGACTTACTATAGAGTAACTGGTAGCCGAAATTGGGATTGCGGTTCTGTTCCAGGATCACCCCTCCTTGTATCCGTTGACCCAAACCCAGAAAATTCGCCTCACTGACATTACCACGTATACTGGTAGGCGAAACCCCCAGGCTATTCAATGCACCCCCAATACTGAAAAGGTCTTTTACGACAACGACCAGGTCCACCGAGTCCTGGTTGTCGGGCAGGAAATTCACCAGGATACGCGCATCCTGAATATAATTCAGGCTACGGATCAATCTTTCATTATCTGCCAGCTTATACGCATTCAGCACGGTATTCTCTTTAATGAAAAGGGAATTACGGATTACCCATTCCCTTGTTTTCCGGTGCAGTTGGTTGAGGACTTTAGTGCCTAAATACTGAAGCCGTTTGGACGTGTCGGTAAAAGTCTGTTCGAACCCATATCCCTTGATGATAATATGCCGGATCACTTTTCCCTCGTAAGGCAAAAAAGGAATTTCACTTTTGGTGTTGATGGTAGTAGCAAGGGTGGCTGAATCGGGCTGCCCCCTTGTAATGGCATTCCTGAAAAACTTGGATATATTGTTATTCATGATCCGGTTCATATGCCGGCTACTGCTATCTGTCACCTGGCAGAATGAACAGACATACAGCAAACAGCAGCCAATCAAAAGCACGGCCCGTATCATAATACCCTTATGCAAGTGTCTATTTAGATCAAATGAAATAATAAAGTTCCAATATATGAATAAGCTGTCATTTAACGATTGCCGGGAGAAACTAAATACGGGCTGCTTTGTTACTGTATTGTTATAATGCCTTCCTGGTTGACACTTAACATTCTGTAGCGGTAGATGGTATTGTTTTTGAATACTATCTATCATACGAGCCAAAAAAAAATTGAATGAAAACAAATACCCTGGCCACAAGGCCCATGATCCTGCAAGAATACACCCTGACAGCCTTTAATACGAATACTAAATCCCGCCGGCAAAAGCCCGGAGTCGTCAAATTATTGCCGCCCCCACCGCCGCCAGATGAAAAAACATTGATGGAGTTGAATGTGTTGGCCGCCAAACATCCATTCTGCCTATTGCATAAGGTAAAAAGGCACGATCCGCTTTGATAATTCCGGAAGAGCAGGACCCATTCCCATTTGATGATCTGTGGAAAAATTTCCCGGTTGATCAGGGAGCATTTTTCTACATGGGCCCGCTAATGACTTTGTTTGATAAGATCAATAAATTGACTTAGAAAGGAGAGTTTGAAGATTTGCCTTTCCTCATCAGCGGCATCGAAGTTCATAAACAGGATATCGCCTTCTTTAGAGAGGGTTAGCAGGTAATGATCGTTTCGGAAAATGTCGTAAACGATCATGTCCCCATGGTCTTTTTCTTTCACCTGGTATTCTTCTGTAATTCCTCCTCGTTGTATTTTGACCGAATCTGTCTTTAAGTTCTCCATATGCTCTTTTGAGCGTATACCAGAAAAATCCGGGCCACCCCCCGCCAACTTACAAAATATCTTCTTCCCGGAAATCATAGCGTTCTTTGATCCTCCTGGTAATTTCTTCCAGGGAGGGCCGGACTGGAATGGTGTCCTGCCCTTTCTCCCATTGGTCCAATTCCTCCTGGATATGCTTTTTTTGAAGGGCTGCCAGTTTTTTGATCAGATCTTCCGAGATATCTTTCTTTTGGGCATAGATCCCTGTCTTTTTATCCTGGATCAATTCCTTATCCCTGCGCATTTCGTCTTCCGCAGCAGCCATTTGGAGTAATTCCATTTTTGCCAATGCCAGGTCATAAGGTCCGGTGCTCATGATCAGTTTGGACAGGATAGGACCTGTTTCGATCAGGATGATGAGCAAGGTGATCAGCCAATTGGCCCAGAAGACGCTGCCTTCTTTCGTGGAAAGATCGGACAGGGCCTTGTTCTTTTCCAGGAAACCTGTGTCTGCCATCACCTGGGCCTCATAGCCGCGCTGTTTTATCTGTTTATCGGCATTTGCGCCTGCTATGAGGCTATCCTGGTAATGGATCTGTCCTTCCAGTTCCTGTAGTTCGGGGCCGTGTTGCAGCAGCGCGGACTGATAGGCCTCCTGTTTCAGCCGGGTCAGTTTGTCGATCCCCCGGTGAAGGGATCCCCCCGTTCCATCGGCTTCCCGGACATACGCCTGCTGCAACTGGTGCAGGGTGTCTTCCAGCCCGGACCGGCGGGCTGTCAGCCGCTGTCTCTCCAATTGGGCAGTCGTGAGAATAGTATGATTTTCGGCCTGTAAGAGGCTGTCATTCAGCAGTATTCTCTTATGCCTGTTCTCCGTGATCTGAACATCGATCTCTTTTTCGAAGATCTTCAGTTCCAGCGGACGGGCGATGGTAAACCCGATGAGCAAAGCCAGGGCGATGCGGGGTGTTGCCATCCATATCTGCTTATTACGGGATACTCCATATTTACGCATGGTAGCCACCAGGAAGCGGTCGAAGTTAAAAATGATCAGTCCCCAGACCAGGGCAAATCCGAAGGCCCAGAGCGGATTGTTGAATACGCTGTAAATGGCATAACCCGCTGACAAGGCCGCCAGGACAAAAGTGGCCAGGATAACGCCGCCCAGGCCGGCATATTTGGTTTGCTCGGAGGGACAGTCTTTCAATAATTCCTGGTAAGCGCCGGCACACCACCAGAGGAAATGAGATTCCCGGGCTTTCTTTTTCGTATTCCCGCCTCCCTGGAATGAGTCATAGGTATACAGGTCGTCTTTCCGGCCATTGTCGCTTGCTGCCATAGTTATCCGTTAGAAGTAAATAAAAACACGCCGTCCGTCTTTGGGCGCCGGTCAATAGGAATATCTCCCCCCTAAGACGCTCGTGGCGTCTCAGGTAAAACATAGGAGGCATTCTATAATAGTTGAAGTGGGAACAGGGAAGTAACGGTAAAATGAAGGGGAAATTGCAAAGGAAATGCTAAAAAGGCGCCCGAATCTCTATTCCTTTTTCCGATAAGGTCGCATGGATCATCCGGGCGAATTGGGCGGCATGGCTGCCGTCTCCGTGAAGGCAAACGGTTTCAGCCAGTATGGAGGGGTCTCCTACCATCTTCAGCACCTGCCGGGCGGCCTGTTCCGGGTCTTCAATCAGCGCACCCGGTTCTGTCCTTGGGGTAAGGCTGCCGTCTTCCCGGTAGGTCCTGTCGGCAAAGACCTCGCTGACAAAAGATAATTCGAGCCGGTCGGCTTCTTTTTTTAATTGACTGCCGCTGAGACCATATAGTAGTAAAGAGGGATCGAATTCCCGGATGGCCCGGCAAATAAGCGCACTGACCGCTGCATCTTTGGCAGCCCTGTTGTATAAAGCGCCATGCGGCTTGACATGATGCAGCCGGACGCCGAACTCATCGCAAATAGCCTGCAGGAGGATCAGTTGATCCACCAGGATGCCTGGAAGTTCTTCCGGACTGAGTGTCATACCCAGGATGTCTATCCGTCCGAAATGATCCCGGTCGGGATAGGAAGGGTGCGCCCCGATGGCTACCTGGTGTTTTAAAGCCAGTTCCACGGTCCTTCGCATGGTGTCCGCATCCCCGGCATGATAGCCACAGGCAATATTGGCGGAGCTGATAAAAGGAAAGATCGCCGCGTCCGTCTCCATGCCCTCTCCCATGTCACAGTTGAGGTCGATAGAGAGGGGACGTTCGGGATGGCTGGTTTCACTCAACATACCAATTCATTTAAATGATCCAGGCAGGCTCTCTGAAGGATATGCAATTCTTTTTGCCTGGCCATCAATAATTCTTCGGCGGCATCCAGATCCATTCGTCTGAACTGGATCGTATCGGAGGGACGCAACTGCGCCAGTTTGGGAAGATGCGCCGAGACGACGTGGGCAATCCGGGGATAGCCACCGGTAGTCTGGTGGTCGGCCATCAGTACGATCAACTGACCATCGGGTAGTAATTGTACCGTTCCGAAGCTCACGGCCGAGGAGACCAGTTCTGCCGGTTGTTCCAGGAAAAGGGGGCTTCCGTTCAACTGGTAGCCCATCCGGTCAGAGGAAGGGTGGATCAGGAAATTGTTGTCTATGAAGTTCGTTTGGGAGGAGGAAGAAAGCCGGTTCCATTCATTGCCGGGGATAAACCCGATCTCATGAGGGAAGCGATATGTTTTCTCCGTGTTGACTCTCCAGGGCAATACTTCGAAGTTACTTTCTTCCTTCAGCAAGCCTGCAAAATAAATGGTGTTTTCCTTATAAGATAATTCATCTCCCTTCTTGAGCGGTTGCCCCTGCCACCCTCCTACTCCTGCTTTCAGGTTCGTACTATAACTATTCAGCCATTTCTCCATGCAATAGCCGCCATGCACACTAATATAACATCGTCCTCCCTGCACCAGGGAAGGGAAATGGAGGACCGTATTCTTTCGAACCACGACCGGCTGCCAGCGGGGAATGCGTTCGTCATTTACGGTGGGAGAAAAATCCGCACCGGTGATGGCGATGAGGGTATTTTGCTCGAACAGGATCTGAGGGCCAGGGAAATGAATCTCCAGAACGGCCTCCTTCTCACAATTACCTACCAGCAAATTAGCCACCTGTGCGGCATAACGATCCATAGCCCCGCCGGGATTGATACCCCAGTTGCCATAACCATTCCTTCCCATATCCTGTATAGTGTCGAGCAACCCGGGTTTGATAATAGAGAATGCCATGATGGATTTTTGTGATGTACAATATATAATTGCGGGGTACTGGGATGAATGGAGCGTAACGTGAGCGACTAAGCTACAAATTTCATTTTTCCGGAGGGTCATCGATTATTTCAAAAGGCACACGATAAAGGACATTAGGCATCGGCGGCTATGGGCCCGGTCAGGTTCTTTGAAAGAATCGGGCGGCTGTCAGGCCCCCCGGGTAGACAGATCCCGGAATTCCTGTTGGGTCACGGAAAAGAACTGCACCCAATCGCCAATCTTCATCCTGACCGGTACAAGGGCGCGGGGATCGAATAATTTCAGGGGCGTCCGGCCGATGATCTGCCAGCCGCCGGGACTGTTGAGCGGGTAGATCCCCGTCTGATTCCCTGCAATTCCTACACCACCGGCTGCTACCGGAACCGGGCGCTCTTTTCGGGATATCTCCAGGGCGGGGTCGACCTTACCCAGGTAAGGGAATCCTGGTAAGAATCCGATCATATATACCCGGTAGGCGCCTGACGTATGCAAACGGATAATGTCTTCCCGGATAAGCCCTTTTTTCCGGACGAGCAGGTCCAGGTCGGGTCCATATTCAGGTTCATAACAAACAGGGATCCGGATGATATTACCCTCCGTGTGGAAACCGTTGGTAGATCCGCGGGGCTTATCCCCCTGGAAACCAGATGCGGAGATCTCCTGCCAGATGGCTTCCAGTCTTTTCTTCATGCAGGCAAATGCCCCGTCGTGGCAGGCGGGGCCGCCGTCTGTAATGACTGATACCGGGTCATAGAAAACAGATACGGAGCTATAGGCTACGATAATATCCTTTACTCCGGGCAAATGAAGGGCTGCCAGCCCGTCCTGTATGGCCAGAGCCTTCCTATTGAGCTGTTCATCAATATGGTTGCCCAGGTCGATCGTGATGGCGGCATCCCCCAGGGGAAATATAGCGTGAGATGATTCCAAGTTAGCTATCCGTTGATGGTATTAAGCAAGGCAAATTAAAGTTTTTTAACAAATGCCTTCCATAAGGTATTCATAAACTTAGTACTTGTTCGATTACTGGCACACAAATGCTTGACAGACAACAATAAATAGTTTAGTTTTTTTACAACTATACTCCCCCATGCATTTGACCAATTTTTTAATTTGGTTGTTATACTGTAAACTTGCAAGCCGACAGGCAGGGCGGACCAGGGGTCTGCAACAGATTTTAAACCCTTTAATGAACACATGGCTAAGAATTTATTGATAGTGGAGTCTCCGGCGAAAGCGAAGACGATCGAGAAGATCCTGGGTGAAGATTTTGAGGTAAAAAGTTGTTACGGTCATATCCGGGACCTGGAGAAGGGGGATATGGGGATCGATGTTAAGAACAATTACAAACCTCGCTATATTGTCCCGGAAGACAAGGAAAAAGTCGTTAAAGAGCTCAAAAGCATCGCTAAGAAATCAGGCGAAGTATGGCTCGCGACGGATGAGGACCGTGAAGGAGAAGCCATTAGCTGGCATTTATGTGAAGTGCTGGGGCTGGATCCTGTGACGACCAAACGCATTGTTTTTCATGAAATTACTAAACCTGCCATCCAGGCTGCGGTCACCAAACCCCGCACCGTGGATATGAACCTGGTGAATGCCCAGCAGGCGCGCCGGATCCTGGACAGGATCGTGGGCTTTGAATTGAGCCCCGTGCTCTGGCGTAAAATGAGCATGAAGAACAATCTGAGCGCCGGACGGGTGCAAAGTGTCGCCGTAAGGATCATCGCAGAGAGGGAAAGGGAGATCAATGCCTTTGTTCCCGTCAGTTCCTTTAAGATAGAGGCTTTATTTACTTCCAAAGACGTTTCCGGTAAACCCGTCACTTTCTCGGCGGAAGGCAAAAAACAGGCTTCGGCGGAAAATGCGGAAAGCTTCCTGAAGAGCTGTATCGGGGCGGACTATACGGTAACGGATATCCAGGTCAAGCCCGGGAAGAAGACACCGGCAGCTCCTTTTACCACATCGACCCTTCAGCAGGAAGCCAGCCGTAAGCTGGGATATGGCGTCAGCCGAACGATGCTGCTGGCCCAAAAACTCTATGAAAGCGGTAAGATCACCTATATGCGTACCGATAGCGTCAACCTGAGCGAGACGGCCTCAGAAGCTGTCACCAGCCAGATCCGCAGTCAGTACGGAGATAAATATGTACAGGCCCGCCAATTTAAAAATAAGAATGAGTCCGCCCAGGAAGCGCATGAGGCCATCCGTCCTACCTATATGGACAGTATGACGGTGGAAGATGCCGATTGCCGCCGGCTGTATGAGCTGATCTGGAAAAGGACCATGGCCAGCCAGATGGCCGATGCGGAACTGGAAAAGACAATTGCCAAAATTCAGGTTTCCACTAATAAGGAAGAGCTGACCGCCAGCGGAGAGGTGCTGAAGTTCGACGGGTTCCTGAAAGTCTATATGGAAGACCGGGACGAAGACGAAGTAACAGAGGAAGATGGACAGGAAAGCATGCTGCCGCCTTTGTCCGTTCAACAGAAATTACCGTTGAAAGAGATGAAGGCGATCGAACGCTTCACCCGTCCCCTGCCGAGATATACAGAAGCATCCCTGGTAAAAAAACTGGAAGAGCTGGGCATCGGCCGCCCCTCTACCTACGCCCCTACTATTTCCACCATCCAAAAAAGAGGTTATGTGGAGAAAAGGGATAAAGAAGGGGTAAAAAGGGATTTCAGGATCTACCAGTTAAAAGACAATAATATCAAAAAGCTGGTAGAACAGGAGAATACCGGCGCGGAGAAGTCAAAGTTATTCCCTACGGATCTGGGACTGGTCGTAACAGATTTCCTGAAGATGTATTTTGATGACATCATGGATTATAATTTCACGGCCCGGATCGAGGAGGAATTCGACGAAGTGGCCAATGGTAATTTAAAGTGGAGTAAAATGATCGATGATTTCTACAATCCTTTCAAAAAGGATGTGGACAATACCATCGAAAAAGCGGAAAGGATCAGCGGTGAAAGAGATCTCGGTATCGATGCCCAAAGCGGTAAAAAGGTCATTGCCCGGATGGGACGGTATGGGCCCATGGTGCAGATCGGCGATACCAGCAATGAAGAAGATAAACCAAGATTTGCCAAGCTGAAGAATACCCAGAGCATCGAGACGATCAGTTTTGAAGAAGCGATGGAATTATTCCGCCTTCCCCGCAACCTGGGTACATTCGAGGATTCCGATGTGGTCATCAATATCGGTCGGTTCGGTCCTTATATTGCCCACGATAAGAAATTCTATTCCCTGAGCAAAGAGTTCGATCCTTATAGCATTACCTTTGAGGAGGCAACTCCTATGATTGTCGAAAAGAGAGCGGCCAAGGAAGAGCGGACCATCAAAATATTCGAAAAGGAAAAGATACAATTACTGCGGGGCCCCTATGGACCTTATATCAAGCAGGGACTGCGCAACTACAAGCTCCCGAAAGAAAAGCAGGATACGGCTGCCGACCTGAGCATCGAAGAGGTCAAGGCGATCATCGAGGAGGTGAAGGCCAATCCGCCCAAGCGGGTGCCGAGAAAGAAGAAGGCAAAATAAGAACGCAAAACAGGCTCTCCCCGACCTCACAATTTTACGATTGCAGGCAGCGTTATCTGTTTGCCAATAATCCTATATTCGGGTTATTGGTAATAACCCTTATCCGATAGGGAAAGAAGTAATTGACATTCCTTTTGCCCCTGTGGATAAGAATTTTATAATAGTTTTATAAACTTCCCCGATCTTGATCCCGTATTCCTTTTAATAAGAAGGTCAATATCCGGAAGAAAATAACTGCATGCAAGAGAACAAAGAAATAAAGGCCCTTTTTCACCTGATCGATGATCCTGACCAGGAAGTTTTTGATTCGGTCAGCACCCGTATTGTAAGCTACGGAAGGGGGATCATCCCCAACCTGGAGAACCTATGGGAAAATACGATCAGCGGGGATGTCCAGGAACGAATCGAGATGCTGATCCACAAATTACATTACCACGATCTTACGGAGGATTTTCAGCATTGGAAGAGCAGCAGCTACCAGGATCTTTTGACGGCTGCCCTGCTGGTGGCTAAATTTCAATATCCTGAAATGGTGACGACGCCTGTCCTGCAGGAAGTGGAAAAATTACGCCGGAACATCTGGCTCGAGCTGAACAGTTATCTGACACCCCTGGAGCAGGTGAATGTGCTGACGAGCATCCTTTATAATTACTATGGATTGAAGGGCACGGAAGTGGCTTACCAACAGCCGGAAGAATTCCTCATCAATAAGCTGATCGAAACCAAAAGGGGGAATTCCATTTCCAATGGGATCCTGTACCTGCTGTTGAGCGAATTACTGGATATCCCTGTAAAGGCTATTAATATTCCGCGGCAGTTCGTGCTGGCCTATATTAAACCCAATTATGACGAAAATCCCGAAAAGCTGAGCCCTCAGCAGCGTATCGAGTTCTTTATCGATCCGATGAGCGGGCAGGTGTTCTCCCATAAAGACGTGGAGAGCTATTTCAAAAGAGTGTCCGTGCCTCCCGTCGCTTCGTATTTCAAACCGCTCACGCACAACCGTATTATACAATCCGCTCTCGAAGAGTTCAGCAAATGCTTCAGCGATGAAAGAAATGCCTATAAGCAAAAGGAATTGCTGGAATTAGCCAAATTATTAGGGGACTGATATCCGCCTGCCCGCGGGCGGACATCGGCCGGGTGACCTGTAAAAGGAGAGGGCCGGCCAACCACGACCGACCCTCAGGATTTGTCAACCAAGACTGTCAAAAGTACCTGTTCAATGTCAACAAGCGGTTAACAAATCATTAACCAACGGTTAACTATGGAATAATAAAAAAAGCCGCCTCCTCACGGGGACGGCCTTTTCTTGTATGGATGAATTACATAGTCAATTTATATCCATCGCGGTACTGGCGCCGGACGAACTGGTTGGCTTCGTCGAAGTTGGTGATCTTCATATTCACGGCATCCCAGAGCAGCTTCTTTCGGCCGGGAAAACCTCCTTTCGCATCCTTGATATTCCAACTCCTTAAGGCGAGATTGCCCATCAGGATGGTCTCGGTCAGGGGGCCTGCGTATTCAAAGGGCGAGCTGAGCTGGTTCACGCCGTAGCCGGCGATACAGGCATTCACCCATTGTACATAGTGCCCTTCCGGTACGCGGGCAAGGGTCCTGGGCACATTGATCTCATTGGTCCGGGAAGTGGGCAGTAAGGTGGCTTTGCTGCCATAGGTGCCACACATGATCTTCCCTTTGGTGCCGGTGATGATACAGCCGCCGCCGTCGTCGCCTCCCATTTGCTCATCGGGCCCTAACTCATCGGGGCGTTCGGGTATCAAACCTCCGTCCATCCAGTAAAGGTTGACATCCGGCTTGCCGTTCCTGCCGGGAAATTTCATTTTAACGGAAGAGGATACGGGGCAGCTTTCGGGATAATAGGCCGGGGTCCACATCTTCTCATAGACATCACCAACGCTGCATTCCACTTCGGAGGGGTAGCCCAGTCCGACCGTTTTGAAAGCCGGGTCGATCAGGTGGCAACCCATATCGCCCAGGGCGCCGGTACCAAAGGCCCAGAATCCCCGCCAGTTGAAGGGAACATATTCTTTATGATATTCTTCGAATTGGGCAGGTCCCAGCCAGAGGTCCCAGTTGAGCTCTTTCGGCGGTGCGTCGGTACTTTTGGGTCTGCCGAATCCCTGGGGCCAGACGGGCCGGTTGGTCCAGACATGGATCGCCGTTGCATCGCCGATCACGCCGGCGTTATACCATTCCTGCATCTGGCGTACCCCATCGCTTGAAGAGCCCTGGTTACCCATTTGTGCAACCACTTTATATCTTTTTACCGCTTCGGTAAGCGTACGGGCTTCGTAGATGTCATGGGTCATCGGTTTCTGCACGTAGACATGCTTACCCAGTTGCATAGCCGAAAGGGCGGCTACGGCGTGTATATTGTCCGGGGTGGAGACGGATACGGCATCGATGTGTTTATGCTCTTTCTCCAGCATTTCCCGGAAATCCTTGTAGTATTTCGCTTTGGGGAATTTCTGGATGGATCCGGCGGCCTGGCGGTCATCGACATCGCAGAGGGCCACTACATCCACTTTCCCGCTGCCGTAAAAATTCCTAAGATCGTCTCCTCCTTTGCCGCCTGCTCCGATGGCTGCGATGGCCAGCCGGTCGCTGGGGGCAATAAATCCTTTTCCCAGCACATGGCGGGGAACGATAAAGAAGCCGGTGGCGGCCAGAGATGCATCCCGCAGAAAATCCCGGCGGGAACGTTGCTGTTTGAGTTTGTCCTTCATAATAATTTTACTAAGCAAATGCGTTAAAAAATTTGATCCGGTAATTTACATAAAAGAGCCTGCTTGACTTCATTCAATCGCTAAAGCTATTCAAAAAAAAAGCACCCGATGGGTGCTAAAATTGCAAAAATTTTAAGCGGCGATCCTACTTATGGATTGGCGGACCATTCGATGCATAATCCTCATACCAACGAAGCGTCCAGGGAGATCTGCGCATTCAATACTTTACTTACCGGGCAATTGGCTTTTGCTCCTGCGGCATATTCCTGGAACTTCTCCGGGGTTACGCCGGGGATCTTTGCTTTCAATACCAGGTCCGAGTGGGTGATGCCGACGCCGGGCTCCAGGGTGATCGTGCAGGTGACGTCCAGGGAATCGGCGGTCAGGCCGGCTTCCTGCAATACAAAGCTCAGCGCCATGGCGAAACAACCGGAATGCGCAGCGGCGATCAGTTCTTCCGGATTGGTGCCTACGCCCTGCTCAAACCGGGACTTGTAAGAATACTGGGCTTTGTTAAGGGTCGTGCTTTGAGTCGTCATGTGCCCGCTACCATCTTTTCCGGAGCCGTTCCAAACGGATGTTGCTGTGCGTTTCATAAAAAAGTATATTTAATTTAGAATAAACAACGAATAACTATGGGAACTGTTCAATGGGATGATTTTGAAAAAATAGATATCAGGGTCGGAACGATCACGGAAGTTAGCGATTTTCCCAAAGCAAGAAAAAAAGCTTATCAATTGGAGATCGATTTTGGGGAGTTGGGGATAAAAAGGTCTTCGGCGCAGGTGACTGATCTATATGATCCGCAACAACTTATCGGGAGGCAGGTCATTGCGGTAGTGAATTTTCCGCCCAAACAGATCGCGAATTTTTTCAGCGAATGCCTGGTACTGGGTGTGTATACTGACAAAAAAGAAGTAGTTTTATTGGGACCGGAGCGGAAAGTGGAGAATGGATGGAGGATCGGTTAGGCTCCGGGCGAGGACATGCCCATTTAAAACCCCGAATAATGGCCACTACGCTGGAGATCGCCACAACCTATTACCAATCCCCCCTGGGTCTTCTGCGGATAGGCGGAACAGATACCTATATCAGTGAAATAAGTTTTGTCGATACGCTGGACGGGACGAGTAAAAGCAGCGCCGATCTGCAAGGGCCGCTCCCTCCCCTGATCATCCAGTGTATCGAGCAACTGATCCAGTATTTTCAGGGGCAAAGAAGGGTCTTCGAATTCCCCATACACCAGTCAGGAACGGATTTCCAGCAAAAGGTCTGGGCTGAGCTGAGCGCTATCCCCTTCGGCAAGACCCTCAGTTACCTGGATATGGCCAGGCGGCTGGGCGATACCAAAGCGATCCGCGCCGCCGCTTCTGCCAATGGAAAAAATCATGTCGCCATTGTCGTTCCCTGTCACCGGGTCATCGGCTCGAAAAGGGACCTGGTCGGCTATGGCGGAGGGCTATGGCGCAAAAAATGGTTGCTCGAACATGAGACGAAGGTGCTGTACGGAGTCCAGACTTTGTTCTGATCTCCGCCCGCACTAATTCAACTGACCTGCATAACGTCTCAGCTGGATCTCCGCAGACTTGGCGGCAAAGCTGACGTTAATGAGCAAAAAGCCCGCATTCTCAAAACTTTGTTGCGCATTCTTTACCTCCACGATGGTGGCCTGCTTCAATTCAAAACGTCGCAGCACCAGGTCGAGCAATTTCTGCGAAAGATCGTAATTGGCTTTGGCCGTCTCCAGTTGCTGAAGATTATTCTTATACGCCAGCCAGTTCTTCACCGCATTAGAAGTGTAATTGAGTACCAGGGTATCTTTTATCAACAGGGCATTCCTGATATTAATACCTGCTACCTGTTGTTGTTTCCGGTAAATGCCCCCATTGAAAATAGGTATGCTGAGGGTGACCCCGGCAAAGGGTCCGTAATTAAGGTTCAACAGGGAAAAGCCCACGGTATTCTTTGTACGGCTATAATTGTACCCCCCATTGACGTACAGGGAAGGATAACGTTGAGCTGCCGTCTCTTTCTGGATGAACTGATTGATCGTGATCTGCTGATCGGCCGCCATTACGTCCGGATTGGCCGTCTGAACGGCGCTGAGAATGGTGGACAACTGAATGCTCTTATCTATCAGGATCGTATCTTCCACGGCAATCGTGGAATCAGGATTGAGGGTCAGCAGGGTCAGCAGGTCCGTCTTATCCTGGTCGACCACCAACTGCTGTGCCTGCAGGTTCTGTATCTGGGTGTTCAGATCCACCTGGGATTGGAACAGGTCGGCATTATTGGCCAGGCCAACGCTTTGTTGCGCCTGTACGATGGCCAGTTTCTCCCGGCTGGCATCGATAGACCTCTCCAGGGTTTTGGAATAGCCTTGCTGCCGGACGATATCATAGTATTTGAGCATGACATTGTTGACGATGATCAGGGCCCGGGAACTTAATTGCTGCCGGGTCTGGGATTCGATAACCTCCAGTCTTTTCTTTGCCGAGGCCACCCGCTCCCCATTGTAGAGCAGCATGGAAGCATTCAACCCCCCGGACAGATTATTGGAAAGGGCATTATTGCTTTGTTTGTTATTCGATGCAGTGGCATATTCCTGCTTCAGACTGGTGGCCTGTTCCTGGTCCGCAGCGGTGGCGTTGACCGAAGGCAGGCCTCCTGCAATGCTGTAGCTGTTGTTGATGCCGGCAATGCTGATATTATTTTTAGCCATCTGGATACCCAGGCTGTTCTTCAATGCGATCTGCACGGCATCGGGGAGGGTGAGGGCAAACGAGGCTTGTTGCGCCTGTGCGGCTTTGGCGGAGTCCTCCGTGCGGTGGGTCTTCATAGGGTCCTGCGCCCGCAGCAAACAAGGGAATACCAGTATGGCGGCCAGTCCAAGGATCCATTCCCGGAATCCGCCCCTTCCGATGGATCGTAAGAGCGGCAGTGTTTTCATGTTAGTCATTACAAATATTGATCTATTGCTATTATTACAATTATTAATTGGTTTCCCTAGTCTGTCACTTCTGTCAGATGGGCCTTGTGTTTACCCGAGACAAACGTGTATATAGCCGGGATAACGAACAGGGTCAATATGAGAGAGAACATAATCCCGCCCACCACTACGATCCCAAGGGGAATACGACTCGTAGCGGCGGCGCCCAGGCTCAGTGCGATCGGCAACGCGCCCAGAGAGGTGGCCAGGCTGGTCATCAATATGGGGCGCAGGCGCTGGGAAGCCGCTTCTACCACCGCCTCCATCTTGGACATGCCCTGTTCTCTTTTTTGGTTGGTGAATTCGATGATCAGGATCCCGTTCTTGGTCACCAGTCCGATGAGCATGATCATGCCAATCTCCGAAAAGATATTCAGGGTCTGATGGAAGAGCCACAAGCTCAGCAAGGCGCCGGCCATGGCCAGGGGAACGGTGAACATGATCGTAAAGGGATCGATGAAGCTTTCAAACTGGGCGGCCAGTACCAGGTAGATCAATACCAGCGCCAGGCTGAAGGCAAAGACGATATTGGAGGAGCTCTCCGCATAATCCCGGGAAGAGCCCGAGAGGGTCGTCTGGAAGCTGGGGTCCAGCAATTTGTCGGCGATGGCCTGCATGGCGACGATGCCATCTCCGATTGTCTTGCCGGGCGCCAGCGAGGCCGAGATAGTGGCCGCTTTATACCGGTTGAAATGAAAGAGCGTGGACGGACTGCTATTATTCTCCAGGTGCACTACGGCGTCCAGGGGAATATTGTCCCCGTTCTTATTGCGGACATAGATCTTGCTGATATCGGTAGGGGCATTCCGGTCGCTCCGTTCTACCTGCGCGACCACGTAATACTGGTAACCGTTCATGATAAAATAAGCGAGCCGGCCTCCGCTGAAAGCTGCCTGCATGGCCGAGATCACATCTTTGGTGGACAGGCCGAGGTCCTTGATCTTCATCCGGTCGACGCTGACGTTCACCTCCGGTTTATTGAATTTCAGGTTGACGTCCACGTTGGAAAAAGTCTTGTCTTTTCTGGCTTCATCGAGAAAGGCCGGCATTATTTTCTTCAGCTTATCCAGGTCCTGGTTCTGGAGAACGAATTGTACCGGCAGGCTGGTCTTCGAGCCGGAGCCTACGGCAATGGTTTGTTCCTGGATGGCAAAGATCCGCGCATCATTGAAGCGGGACAGCTTGCTCTGCAGGTCGCCGGCGATCTGGTCCTGGCTCCGGGTCCTGTCGAGTGGCGATACCAGGCCGATACGAGGCTGGGAGGTATTGACAGAATTTCCTGCCGGGGTCCTGGCGAAGACAAAGTCCCGTTCGGGGATCGAGTCGTATAAGAAATTAGCGATCTGGTCCGTAACGCTCTGCGTATAACTAAAGCTGGCGCCTTCAGGCAGGGTAACAGCAAAACGGATACTGCTCCTGTCTTCCAGCGGCGCGATCTCGCTTTGCATATTTTTCAGGATCAGCCAGATCATGATGCCACAAACGGCAATGATGACCCAGGCGGCCCAGCGGATCTTCATAAAGCCTTTGAGTAATTTCAGATACCCGCTCTCCAGGCCGGTGAAAAAAGGCTCGGTCTTTTCGTAGAACCATCCATGGCCGCTCTTCTTACTGGTAAGGTATACGTTCAATACCGGGGTGATCGTCAAAGAGACAAAAGAAGAGATAAGCACCGCTGCCGCCAGCACCACCCCGAACTCCCGGAACAGCCGTCCTACAAAGCCCTGCAGGAATACCACCGGCATAAATACCACGGCCAGGGTCAGCGACGTAGAGATTACGGCGAAAAATATTTCCTTACTCCCCTCCAGGGCGGCCTTGCGAATGGGGAAACCCTGTTCCAGCTTGCGGAAAATGTTTTCCGTCACCACGATCCCGTCATCCACGACCAGGCCCGTAGCCAGTACAATACCCAGCAGGGTAAGGATATTGATCGTGAAGCCGGAGACGTACATGATGAAGAAGGTCGCTATCAGGGAGATGGGAATATCGATGAGGGGACGCAGGGCGATCAGCCAGTTCCGGAAAAAGAAGAAGATGACCAGCACGACCAGGGCGAACGCGATCAACAGGGTCTCTTTGACCTCAGCCAGGGATTGCCGGATGATCTTGGTATTATCGATCAGGACATTGAATTCGAGGTCCGACTTGTTCGCTTTTTTTATTTCTTCAAGTCGCTTGTTGAACTCGTCGGCGATCGCAATATTATTGGCGCCGGGCTGAGGAATGATCGCTAGTCCGACGGCGTTGACTCCATTGTATTTCCAGCTCTGTTCCGGGCTCTGCGGGCCCAGTTCCACCCTGGCCACATCGCTGACGCGTACGATGCCGGAGCTGTCTTCCCTGAGGATGACGTCCCGGAAGTCTTTTTCCGAGGTAAGGCGGCCCAGGGTCTTGATGGTCAGTTCCGTGTTGTTGCCATAGATCTTCCCCGGAGGGAGCTCTACGTTCTCATTGGCCATGGCGGTGGAAAGATCGTTGTAGGCGATGCCGTAGGCATTCATCTTATCCTGGTTCAGCCAGATGCGCATTGCATAGCTTTTGTCGCCAAATACATTGACGGAGCTTACCTGGTCGATGGTCTGTAGTTGCTGCTGCAAGACGTTGTCGGCATAATCGCTCAGCTCCATCAGGCTCTTGGTATGGCTCTGTACGGCCAGGATCAGGATAAAGTCACTGTTCGCATCGGCCTTGCTCACCACCGGCGGGGCATCGATATCCAGGGGGAGGCTCCGCGTAGCCTGGCTGACCTTATCGCGTACGTCGCTGGCGGCGGCTTCCAGGTCGACGCCCAGGTTAAATTCCACGGTGATATAACTGCTCCCCAGGGAGCTGGTGCTGGAGATGGTACGGATACCCGGGATCCCATTGATCTGTTTTTCCAGGGGTTCGGAGATCTGGCTTTCGATCAGGTCGGGGTTGGCGCCGGTATAGGAAGTCTGGACGGTGATGATGGGGGGATCGATGGCCGGATAGTCCCTTACGGCCAGGAAATTGTACCCGACCACACCGAACAGGATGATCATCAGGTTCATCACTATCGCCAGAACGGGCCGCTTCAATGATAATTCAGAAATATTCATACGCTAACTATAGTTACTGGTTGCAGGAAACCCGAACCTGATTTTATTGATTGGCTGCTGCTGCTGTCAACGATTCCAGAGTCTTGACGTTTCGGATGGTAAGAGGGGCGTTGGGCCTGGCAAAAAGGACCCCGGTGACGACAATGGTATCGCCGGCAGTGATGCCTTTGGTAATTTCTACATTGTTCGCTTCTCTGACGCCGGTCAGAACGTTGGCAAATTGCGCTTTCCCTCCGTGGACGACAACTACCTGGTTGTTCTTATCGTCGGGGATAATGCAATTCGTGGGCACCAGGATAGCTTTTTTGTCGACGCCGGCATTTACCAGCACTTTCACAAAGGCGCCGGGATGCCCCTGGCCATCCAGCAGGAGCGCCCGCACTTTCAGGTTGCGGCTGGAGAGATTGATCTGCGGTTCGGTGGCAATGATAAGCCCTTTGCGATGGATATTGCTGTTGGCGTCTAACTGGATGTCTACGAGGGATCCTTTTTTAACGATGGAGCTGTATTGCTCGGGGATGGTGAAATCCACTTTGATCTTATCCAGTTGCTGAACGGTGGAGATGATAGTGGCGGGGGTGATGTATGCTCCGGGGCTTACCTGGCGAAGGCCGACGATCCCGCTGAAAGGAGCCCGGATGATCGTCTTGTCGATCTGCGCCTGGGTAAAATCTATGTCTGCCTTGGTGCTATTGATATTGCTGACGGCGATGTCATAATCGGCTTGATTTAGCCCATTGATAGCCAGCAATTTACGATTCCGCTCTTCCGTTTTCTGGTAGAGATCCAGCATCGCTTTGGATTTCGCCAGAGTGGCCTGGAGGTCGGCGTCATTGATTCGGGCGATGACCGTACCTTTCTCTATCTGGGCGCCTTCGGGCACATTCAGGTAAGTGATCCGCCCGCTGATCTCGGGGTGAAGTTCTACATATTCATTGGCCACGACGCTGCCGTTGGCTTCTACCTTGTTGTCGATGCTATGGGAGGCGGCGACGATCACGTCCACGATGACGGGCTGGGCTCCCTGGGGTTTGCCGCTTTTGGCCGCATCTGCTTTTTCTCGGCAGGCGGAGAAAAGAAGAATACAGACGGAGAGAAGAAAGAGTGTAGTAGGTGCGAACCGAGCCATCTAAAGAGTTTTGTTGAAAGGTCCAAATATAAAGAGTTTTAATTTTCACTAAATTTTCCGTCGTAAGGATTTGTATGAGTGGCAAGGAGGTGGGAAATTCCGGTAATGACCATTCATTTTCAAAGGGCTAAGAGCCTTTTGGTTAGCGATTGGTTAATGTAGAGATTAAGATAAGATTAAAAAAGAAGGGCGCTACCGGTCAAAGGCCATGAATGGTAGATTGATTAAATATAGAAATTTTATTTTCCATTTTGGTGCTACGGGCTAACTAATTTTTATGATCGGTAAATGAGCGAGAAAGCGGAGTATGCTGGTTTTGCGTAATTTCCCATATGAATGAATTAGTGCTGAAAGTAAAGGACATTATGCCCGAGGCAAAAGATACCATAACGATCTTATTAGAGAGGGTGGATGGGCGGCCCTTGGAGTATCGGGCCGGACAGTTCCTAACTTTTTTGTTAGTGGCCGGCGTCCGGGAGTTAAGGCGGTCCTATTCTTTCTCTTCCACGCCGGGTATCGATCCGACTGCTGCTATTACGGTGAAAAGAGTGACCAATGGGGAGGTGTCCCGGTACTTACTGGATCATCTGCGGGTCGGGGATGAATTGGTCTCGCTGCCGTCGGCGGGAAGATTCGTGCTGGAGGGGGCTCCATGGTTATTCTTTATAGCAGCGGGCAGTGGGATGGCGCCGGTGTTCTCCCTGCTGAAAGAGGCGCTGGTGAAAGAGCCGGGTAGCCGGTTAGTGTTGATCTCACAAAACCATAATGAAGAAAGTATCCTTTTTAAAAGGCCCCTGGAGGAGTTGGCAGAAAAGAATGGGGAGAGATTCAGATGGGTGAATTGGCTATCTACCCGGGAAGGGCGGCTCAATAACTGGTCGCTGGAAGAGTTGATGGGAGAATTGTTGCTAAACATATCGGAGGAGGAACAATCGGGCGCCCTGTTCTATCTCTGCGGGCCTCCGGCTTTTATGCGGATGGCGCAATTCACGTTGCGGGTGATGGGCTTTGCCCATAACCAGATCAAACAGGAACATTTTACGGTGGAATATGTGCCTCCTCCTCCCCTGCTGACGGATACGACGCCGAAAAAAGTGACGGTACATGCCGGAGACAGCACGTATCGGTTTGAAACTGCCTGGCCGGCCACGATCCTGCAAGCGGCCTTGAACCAGGGCATCCCCCTACCCTATAGTTGCCGGGGCGGGCGATGCTCCACCTGTGTGGCGAGGTGTGTCAGTGGGAAAGTGAAGATGAGTATCAATGAAGTGTTGACAGAGAAAGACCTTCTGGAGGGGCTGGTGCTGACTTGTGTGGGGTATGCGGAGACGGATGTGGTGTTGGAATTTTGATCTACTTTATTTCTTCAGGCGTCAACCTGCGAGCGGATATGAACCTGTGCGATATAGTCCAATCTGTTCATTAACGGTATATGTTTATCCATCCATGCAGCAAAAACCCGCTCTTCCCCGATCCTGTCGCCGATAAATGTTTTTTCGATATTCGTGAACGGGATCATCTTTTCAGCACAATCGATCGCCTTATAGGAGTTCTCCCGCGTGGTCGTTTGCAATTTATCAAGTAAATGATACGAATCCTGGCATATTACCTGGAGGGCGGATTCGGGAAAGTCAAAATGTTGAGAATAAAGGCAATTCCATCCATGACTCGTATTCCTCACAAATTCCTTTAATTTGGGCGAAAGAATGAAAAAGTCGGATTCGATGTGTATGATCTTATCATATGAATATTTTTTAGCAATCTCATAAGAAAAAAGAAAACTTCGCCACCATCCGGGATAATCAATATTGGAATTTCTCCCCAGGTTATCATTAAACCTGTAGACGTTGACAGGTTCAGTCAGCTTATCCGGCAAAAAGTCATACAGGACATTCAAAGAAGGCGCGTCATAAGTTCCGCCGTCGTCTATCAGGAACAACTTGTCGGCATTCAGTTCATTCATTAACGAGCGATAATAATTGATCCATCTCTGGTAACGACGCATTTGATGAAATTCGATGTCTGGCCGCATGCAACTGGTACAAAATATAAAAGACTTCATAATTATTGATATTTGTCAGAGTAAAATCTATCAACCGGGAAAGTTCTTCCCGGCATTTCAACCCGGATCGGGGCGGCCCTGTTAAAATTCAGATAGGCAATTCCTTTTCCATAGCCATTTTGATTGGTGGAGGTAAGACTCACTTCATTCTCCTTATATTTCATCCGGTTAAGGCACTCGCCATATCCCATAATTAATTCAGTATACAGCACATTGTCTTTCCGGATATTATCCCATAAGATATTTTCTTCTCCTGAGACGGAATGAAGAAGGCCATCGGTCTGCAACTGGCAAAGCATGTTCTTTTTATTATCAAAATTCAGCGTCAATCCATCCGGCGTCCTCCCGAAGCTGCCTCTTTCATGCCCATTGTCTTTAATTCTCCAACCCGAATGAGTGGCGATAAGATCTTCCTTCATGGATTCGATAAACTCAAATTCAACATGAAGAAAGGTACTGTCTTTAAAAAGGTATAGGATGGTGTTAAATACCTCCCTGAAATCAGATCTTTGAAGATAAATATTTTCCAGGTCCTTAAATAAGGCATAATTATTCATACGTTCTTCATTGGTATGGCCGATGTATCTCAAAAAATCAGGGTTTTCTATAAAAACCCGGTTACCGCCGGCTCTCTCAAGACGGTTAACAAGATCTACATCGTCAATACCATATCCCACCAGCGATTCATCAAATCCGCGAACCAATTTAAAAAGATCTCTACAACAGCAAAGTTTGCCGCCCTGATCCCTAAAGGGTATGTGGGTTTTACGCAAAGTAGTAATGACCGTATTATTGCCATATTCTGCAAAGGTGGCAGCAAGCCAATCGACATAATTTTCCCCGGCATAGTTATCCGCATCTACGAAGGCGATCAGGTCGCCCGAAGACAGTAACGAGATCATGTTTTTGGAATGCGAAATATTAAAATACAATGGTTCATAGGTCTTGTAATATTTCAACAGGCCGGATTCAATATATTCATTCATGTTTGAGCGCATCCAGTCCTCCATTCCATCCTGGGAATTATAATCAAGGACGACAAATTCAACATTCGGGTAATTTTTATTCTCACGTATATTAGCCGGCAAGGTTTCCTTAAGGTGAGACAGCCTATTCATGCATATCGTACAAAATGATATCTTATTCATATTTTTGAACCGCACATATATTTCATTCTCATCTTTCATAAATGATAATGCTTTAAAGATTATATGAATGGATATTTACGCACAGCTTATCATAAGAAGCTGAACAAGTAACTATGCAGAGGATCTGCCATCAAAGCCGAACGGGTTATTCGTTCCTCAAGCTCTTTATGGGATTGCCTAAGGCGGCCCTGATTGTCTGGTAACTAACGGTTAATAGTGTGATGAGAATGGTCGCCAGTCCGGCGCCGGCAAAAACAAACCAGGTGATCTTAAACCGGTATTCATACCCCTGAAGCCAGGAATTCATTATATAGTATGAGACAGGCGTTGCAATTAACATGGAAATAATAACCAATAGTACAAAATCTTTCGACAATAAAGTCCATAGATTCAATACGGAAGCACCCAGTAATTTTCTTATGCCTACTTCTTTTATACGCTGCTCCGCCACAAAAGAAGCCAGGCCGAAAATCCCCAGACAGCTGATTAAAATAGCCAGTATGGTAAAAAAACCGGCTAACTTCTCGATACGCTCTTCATTACCGAATTTACGCGCATGTTCTTCGGAAACGAACTGGTAGTCAAATTGGGACGCAGGGTTGTATTTTTTAAAACCGGATTCAATATCCGTCAACGCATCTGTTGTTTTTTTGGCAGGGTTAAGCCGGGCTATCGCAAAATTTCCCTTTCTCCGGTTTATTACATATACCGACGGTACGATAGCGGTATAGGGCGATTCCATCAGCATATCTTTGATGACACCGATAATCGTGTAGGGCTCTCCTTTTAAAACGTCGGATTGTTTAATGATCGACCCCACCGGATGCTTCAGATCCATGAATTTTACAGCCGCCTCATTTACGATCATCCCCAGGGAATCCGAAGAGAAGTCATGGGAAAAATCCCTTCCCTCCTTAACCTGCCAATTGATCGTCCTCCCAAAATCATAGGATATTTTAATAGTATTAAAACTGGCTTGAAGATTGGGATCTTTCCCCTGCCATTCGAACCCTCCTACTTTTAAGAAGACGTTGGTTAATGGGCTATGTGATTCCGCTAGCGCTGTAATGGACCCGGATCCTTTTAATTCGCTCTGAATGGCATCAAAATGCAGGTGCGTATCAGGGCTTGCGGTCCGGATCATGATCAATCCATTAGGATTATAGCCGATGGGACGGCTCCGTGCATACTGGAGCTGACGGAAGACTATGATCACGCCGATCATTAAAGTGATGGAAATGGTGAATTGCAGCACTACCAGGATCTTTCGGGCAATAACGCCCAGGGAGCCAACTTTAAAGGTTCCTTTTAGAACTTTGACGGGTTGGAAAGCCGATAAATAAAGAGCAGGATAACTCCCGGCCACAAACCCCGTGAATAACGTAAAAGCAAGGCATATCAACCAGAATGAGGGGCTCGTCCAGAAAATAGACATTTGTTTCCCGGATATCTGATTGAAGAATGGGAGGAACAGCAGTACAAAAAGGAGAGAGAAGAGAAAGGAAATAAACACCACCATAAAGGATTCGCTGAAGAACTGCCTGATCAGCTGGCCACGTGATGAACCAATAGCCTTGCGAACGCCTACTTCCTTGGCGCGTTTCTCCGACTGTGCAGTGGCAAGGTTCATAAAATTCATGCAGGCCATCAACAGAACAAAAGCTCCAATGGTACTAAATAGCCAGATAAACCGCAAACGTCCGCTAATGGCTACGCCATTTTTGAACTCCGAATACAAATGCCATTTTTTCATTGGATGAAGCGACATAAGGGGATTGTATTTCCGGACCTCCCCATTTACCTTATCAAATTTGATTTTCTTAATCTCTTCTGATATCTTATCCATATCGGCATTCTCTGCCACCTGCACATAAGCCCTGAAAGAATTATAATCCCAGTCTTCTTTTCTATCTTTTTCGCTGGAATTGATATACTGATCCCAGGAGCCGACAAATAACATATTACTGAATTCCGAATTCAGTGGAAGGTCTTCATAAACTCCCGCGACTTTCACATTCATCCTTTCATCCACTTTTATGATCTTATCGATTGGATCGGCATCCCCGAAAAATGACTTTGCCACCGCCTGGGAAATGATAATGGAAGAAGGATCTTTTAAAGCATCTACCGTACCTTCGATCATTCTGAGAGACAACATTTCAATAATTCCCGGCTCGAAAAAACTTCCTTCTTTCGTGAGTATTTTATTATCGACCTGCAAGATCATGGGACGCGTATTGATACCCATCACTACCTGCTTGAAATCATGTCCATAAACCCTGCGCAATTCGTTTCCCAGTGGAGCAGGAACGGCATCTCCGGTCTCTATAACACCGTTGACAGTAGTATTTTGCATCACCTGTGCGATCTGCTCATAGTTCTTATGGTATTTGTTAAACGTCAATTCATCATAGACCCAAAGGCCGATCAGCATGGCTACCGCCATCCCGACAGCGAGGCCCAGAATATTAATGGTCGAGGATAATTTATTCTTAAAGAGGTTTCGTAAGGCAATCTTCCAGTAATTGTTATTCATAGAAGGTTTAACTTTTTATGCTTTAGATCAGGTTTGAAAAATCCCTTCAAAAAAGGTGCCACATCCATTTGATTTGGTAATCAATCAATTACCCGTCATCGTTGTAGACAGCGTACGATTTTGATACATCTCATGTACGATTCTGAAGCTGTCTGTTCCGTTCTGAAACAGCTATACGGAAATAAACCCTAATATAGCGATATAGCGGTATTCAACCCTTAATTTATGCAAATATCCGGTTAATATACGGGTTTGTTGGTTGTTCTATTTTCTTCGCTTATCAGTAATTGCCGGATGATTGAGACGCCTTCTTCCCTTTCTTCCTTTTCCCGGAATATGTATTGCATTTTATTTACGTTCTCTAAGAGGGTCCTGTCGGTCGAAACATACAGAATATCCGAGCTTAGGCTCCCGGCAGACAGATCGCCGATCCGACGGCTGATACCTAAATTATGATAATCGACGAGAGAGGCGTTTCTGAACTGGTCGTACATCATCGGAAATACAATCATGGGCACACCGCAATAAATGCATTCCTTTATTGTTCCCAGGCCTCCATGCGTTATCATCAGGGAAGCCGCTCGTAAAATATCTATTTGCGAAGCCCATCTCATAACCGTAACATTTTCAGGAAGGGGCTGCAATAGCGTAGTATCATACTCAAATCCGACGGATAAAATCAAGTGAAAACCATCTAATTCCTTGTCGCTCATTATCCGCACTATCGTTCGAAAAAAAAGATCGCAGGATTCACGGTATAACGCAAAGGATCCTAGCGAGGCATAGATGATCTTTCTGCCATTTCTGATCGTATTAAAATCCGGTTTGTCGCCGATATTCCTATCTTGAAAGATGGAGGGGCCGATATGATGGACATTGCCGGATGCCGCCGGCGAAGGCAGATCCAATTCTTTGGGGCATACTATCAGCTCCTGAAAAGTAGCTGCCGGCTGCAACAGGTCACGCAGGGAAGAGAATTTAAATCCAAGGTCCTTAATGAATTCAATGATCGGGATGGCTGCATCTCCGGGTAGGGCAACCACTACTTTTACACACTCCTCCAGAAAGGTCTGATCCGGTTCTCTCAGGTAAGTGGTCAATATGACGGGACGTATCCCATATTTATAATATAACAGCAGCGATTCCATCCTCAGGAAAACGCTTACGACGCAGAGATCCGGTTGAATTTCTTTCATTATATTATCCAGCCCTCCCTCCATAATTTCAGCCAAATGAAACTTTACCATCTGATTATACTGATCCTCGGTGCTGCCATGCTTTTTATAATCACGGTTAAATCCTTCCGGATATATGCTTTCAAAAAAAGGATAGAAACGGAATCCCTGCTCTTCAACCAGTCTCTTATGATCGGCTACACTTACATAAAATATATCGTAGCCCCTTCCCTTCAGTGAATGGGCCAATTTAAAAGAAGGGATTATATGCCCCTCAAAATTATCTATCAGGAAAAGTATGGATGACATATCGGATGCTCAAAAAGGAAGTTGCTGAATTTTTTTTGAAACGATGGCTTTCCCCGTATACAATGCCAGTCCAGTCAATAAGCCGCCAATGACACCTGCCATGAGCAGCACTGCGATCCTGGGCGCATTGAGCATCGAGCCGATCTTTCTCAATATGATATCATGATAATGATAGGAAAAATACATATTCGCCCCGAACCATACGATAAAGCCGGCTGCGAACCCGGTGCTGAATGCGGAAACCTGCCATTTTCTCAGCGTGACGATCGCTCCAAGGGCCAGCACGGGGATAAGGAAGGTCCACCAGGGAAAAAGATCCGGCAGGCCGGTTAACAATATCACCGCGAGAGCCAGGAATATGGTTTTCAGATTTTCTTTCTGGTATTTGTTCATAAGTATATTGTTTTAACAGGTCGGGCCAGCATGGTTATTTCAGCACCCAGCTATGATCAGCATTTTTCTTCGCTTCGTTACCGGACATATAGAAGGTCAGTTCGAAATACTTGCCATGATTCCAGGTATCGATGAAATTATCAAAGCCGGGACTCCCCGGATTCCCTGATTGTCCTCCTGCAAAGACTCCTACAGCCCGGGGCCTCTCGCCCAGCTCGACGATCATCCTCCAGGAGGGGCCCCAATTGGAAGACATGGCATTGATAGCCTCCGGGTTACCGGCAGAGGAAAGGTTCGTACGGCTGAATGCGCCGATATTGGTCAGATGCATAAGGTTCACTTTATGAAGATCTCCCCAGTTCATATTCTTTTTATCCTTCAATTTATCATACTCATTCATCGCATGTATAAATGCATGGAGAATAATATCAGAGGCATTCTCCTTTTCGGGAGTGCCCTGGCGGTCGAAACACGCATTCTCGGGATCATGCTCGATAAGATCCAGCAATACCGCATCCTCCGGAGACTTAGCATAAAATGGGAGCAACTTGAATTCATCCCATGTATAATCCTTAATAGTCTTCCACCATAATTCAAAAAGCTCCGCATATTTATCCGTCATATTGTAGGTTCCCTTCCAGGAAGACAAATGTTCAAGGGCCTCCTGCCGGGATTTATCCAATTTGCCCGGGTCTATCTTCCTTATCAGCACAGGCAATGCATCCAGGGCAAACTGGTTGGTATTATCGGTCTGCATAGCTTCCATCTTCGGAAGATCGAACATGTTCTCTTTATCAAGCATCCGCTTGATCCTTCCGGCCCTTGTTTCGCTGTAATAGCCGTTATAAAAATAGGGGTAACTGGCATTAGTAGGATGCTGATTGGCAGATAAAACATAATTACAGGAAGGATTCAGCACCTGCGGCAGTTCGCCGGCCGGAATATACTTCGTATAAAGACAAGAGCTCCGCGAACCATCTAAAATAAATTTCCCCTGGCCCGGCCACTTGATCGCCATATTTCCCTGATGGTTGATGGCAATCGTATTATCCTTACAGGCAAAGGTGAAGTTTTGCGTCGGGCACGAATAAGAACTTATCGCCTGTTTATATTCCTCATAATTGGTGGCTTTATTTAGTTCAATGAATGAAAGGATCTCATTCGAAGGGCGATGTAATTCCCATTTTAAAGCATAATTCAGCAGTCCAGGCTGACGGGAATAGGCTTTACTATTCACTATGGGCCCATGAACTGTATAATACACGGTATCATAGAACGGTTGTTGATCTTTTCTCTTGATTTCCTCAACGACAACCTTCATGTCCAGCCACCTGCCATCATATTCATACTTGCTGTAATCCGGCATTATTTTGAGTTTATACCAATCTTTGACATCATCGGCGCCATTGGTAATACCCCAGGCTATTTTCTCATTGAACCCGATAATAATAGCCGGAGTTCCCGGTATAGAGACGCCATATACATTCATGCCCGGAGATGATAGCTGCATTTCCATCCATATGGATGGAAGAGAGAGATTCAAATGCGGATCGCTGCACAGAATAGGAAAACCGGACCTGGTTTTTTTCCCCGATACAGCCCAACTGTTGCTCCCCAACTTAGGATTGTACTCTGTGTCGGCAACAACGGATCCGGACGACATGAATGAATAATCCAGGTAATCCGGTTTTTTAATATAGGCCAGCAGCGGATTCACTTTTTTGGAGGGACTATCCATAACCGGCGTAATGTTTGGAGGGAATTCTGGAAAATATTTATTAAATTTCTCTTCTCCCAATGCCAGAATCATTTTTGACATGTTAACGTCATCCTCATAGCCGCTCAGGGTATTGGCCATATACTTCATGATAAGCACGGTCTTAAGCTTCGACCATGGTTCGGGGCTATAATCCAGCAACTTATACTCCAGGGGCATTTTTTTATAATTCAATTGACGGATATATGCATTTACGCCCATTGTATAGGCAGTCAATACCTTATCGGTTGCAGCATTATTTTCCATCATCTTCAGCGAAACCCTGGCGGCCTGTAGTATCCCGATCCTTCGCTGATCCCGGTCATACAATAAAAAACCATCCTTAAAGATCTCCGAAAGACGGCCGGCTGCGGCATAACTCAGGAAATCCATTTGCCATAATCGAAAGCCCGCCGTTATATAGCCCTGGGCAAAATAAAGGTCCGCATTGTTGGTAGCGTATATATGAGGAACATTCCGACCGTCAAAAAAAATATGCACGGGATCGGATAAGCCCAATCCGTTGATAGTCAATGACGAATTCAGATCCTGGTCATTCTCGTTCTGTACAGCCCCACTGAATGGATCCAGGAGTTTGCCGAAAGGGGGCATGTTGAACATCTGCTGAGATAATGCATAAATAGCAATCGCCAGCACCAGCAATGGAAATAGCGCGTTGATATTAATTCTTTTCATTTTGGGAAGATCTTTGTACGGCTCGTCAGAAATTGGTACTGCAGGAAACGGATTTATTGCAACAATCCCGGATAATGGCAGCAATCCTGGCAGGATGCTTATATATAAAAAAATGATCGCCTTTAAGGATCTCAGAATTGAAATGAGACTGCGTAAAAAATGACCAGTTTGAGATCTTATCCGCTTTGGCTTCGTCACTGCCCATCAAGGCAAAAAGAGGGGCCTTGATAGCCGGCTCGCCGGTCATATTCTTTTTCTCTGCGATCTCCATATCGGCTCTTAATATTGGCTCAAAAAAGCTGAATAGCTCTTCGTTTTCGATCATTTCCGGAGGAATGCCTCCCAGTTTATTTAACTCCTCAATAAAGTCGGCTCGGGGAAGATGGTATGTGCTCCTGTCCTTTTCAATACATGGTCCGGCATTGCCGCTTACAATAAGACCTGCCGGATACTTGCCGGCAGCCTCCAGCATATTGGCCACCCTCAATCCCAGGTAAGCGCCCATGCTATGACCATAAATGAGGCATCCTGGGGAACGCAGCTTATTGGTAAGTTGACGATACAAATCCCGGGCAGCTTCATCAAAATCGTTTAATAACGGTTCCCCAATTCTGCTGCCTCTTCCAGGCAACTCCAGCGGAATTACCGCAAAGTCCTGCAGGAAGGGCAGCATAAATTGAAAAGAATAGCGATTCCCTCCCGCAAAGTGAAGTAAGAACAATTGTGTCTGTTGCATGTAATATCAGGTAATAACAAAAGTTTCATATGCATTGATTCTTTCAGGTACCAGTTTGCCATAATCCATTTTGTATAGCTTATCCGCACAGAAATAATAGTTATCGTCATGCGTAATGGCAATAATGGTAAATCCGTCCTTTTTTAAAAGGGGAATGATCTCGGTATAAAATTTTCGTTTGAAATACGGATCCTGGTCTGCCGCCCATTCATCCAGGATCAACACGGGCTTGTCTTCCAAAAGTGTGGCGATCAGCGCTAACCGCTTGCGCTGACCCGCAGAAAGTTCCGTTGTGGAAAGAACGGTTCCAGATAGCTTGACTTTATTCTCCAGTTCGAATAACCGTACATAATATTCCCATTTGCATACATCAGGATGATCATTGGTCATCAGTTCGTTAAAAAGATAAAAGTCGTTGAATACGACTGAAAAGACGGTTCTGTAGTCCGCGTAGTTCCCGGAATCGACAGTAACGTCGTTCAGGCTGATCTCTCCCGCAGAAGGAAAACATAGGCCCAGAATCGAATAGATCAGAGTGGTCTTGCCACTGCCATTACCCCCATAAATAAAAATGGCTTCTCCCTTTCGGATCTCCAGGTCTATAGGTCCGATACCAAAAGGCTGATCCTCCGTCTTGTAAACAAATTCCAGGCCCGACACGTTGATCTGTTCGAATTCGTCCTTAGATACATATCTCGAAGGCTCGGGATTATCAAAATTAACCTCCTCCAGTTCACTGCTCAGGGTCATCAGGTGATTGGAAGCGACCTTCGCTCTTGCAAGTCCGGGGAGCAGGGCCATAATTGTCTCTATAGATCCCAGCAGGTACAGCAACGTAAAAATGTAGGTCACCGTATCACTGGATTTGATCTTGAGCCTTAGACTGAAGAACAACAGAACAGAAGAGATCAACATATAAAAAAGTATCTGCCCGGTGATCTGGTTGTTGAGAAAGCCGATAAACGCCGAAGTATTATTTTTGAAAGCAGCATGCGCGATATTCGTTATTTTCCGGTCATAAATGAATTTACCCTTTTTAGGCTCCATATATATATCCTTGAATCCATGCAGGATAGAACCAAACTGTTCCTGGAAGTTGTTTTCAAGGTCCCGCGCTAATTTAAAGGCCCGTAGATTTTTAATCGATCCCCAATGATAAATAGTGACGCCAATGGATGCAACGAAAAGAGTAATAAAAAACAGCATCATGGAGATCGATAACAGATATACAAAGCAGGACAAAGCCAGGATCGAAGCAGTAAAAAACTGGATGACGTTTAAGGAAGCTTCTGTCAACGTGTAGACATCGCTCAATATCGTCGATTGGATCTTGGCTTTCCTCGACAAAAGCTGCTGGTAATTGGCACGAAGTATCAACAATAAAATCCGTTTTCTAAGCTTCCAGAAAAGAGTTTGCGACAAATTGATAATCATGACCGAAAGCGTTCGCCTGATCCAGACAAAGATCAAAATGATACCTGCAAGGATAATGACATTTTCCCTACTTACCATTGTATAATTTCCAGCTATGATCTGGCCTATGATCCTGGTTACCGAGTTAATGAACAAGAAGCTGAACAAGCCTGAAAGGATACCCGTAAAACTGTATTTCAGCAACCCTCTTTTGCCTATCAACGGTAAAACTATCTTTAGCAACTTGTTCATACTCGTATAATATTAGTGCACAACCTATTTCGGTGTTCTAAATGACGCTGTCCCGATTACCGAAAGCCAACTGCCGGCTTAATGCATCTTTTACTTCCTTTACAGTGATCAACAGCATGCATGGCTTGCCATATGGACATGGCTTGACGAGCCAATCCATGCAGTTTGAACAGGGAAGCCCTTTCGACACATTGATATTGTTCGGATGTCCCCAGACCACTATAGAAGAAGGGCCGTAAAGTACTACTCCGGGCTTATCAAAAGCATTCGTTAAGTGCGCAAAAAAAGAAACCACACCGACAAAGCTGATAGCATGCTTGACAAGTGCAATGGATGTCGGGATGGTCGTTTTACCCCTCAGATCGATGGCGCCTTCGACTCTTTCTTCCCGGGACAAACCTAACTGTATAAAAGTGTAATCGGGCATTTGTCTTACCAGCTCATTCCATTTTTCGACAGGCCACATCTGGTTCTTCGATGCTACAGACGTGATATGTATGATTATGGGATTTTTGTACTTTCCCAGGATTTTACGGGCATTAATTTCTTCCTGCTTATCCGGGTATATCTGGAGATGAGTATCTGTCAATTCAACTCCCATCAATTCTGCAATTATCTCGGACGCACTTTTCTTATAACAGAAGGAAGGGCGGACTTTAGCATACTCTCCCATAACGACCTTTATGAGGTTCAGTTTGGCAAGTAATGCATACCAATTCAAGTTGAAAACATTCACCAGTGTCAGGCGGTCTATATAAGGATTGTTTTCCAACACCTGCTTCCCGCCAGGACTGTGGCAGAACACAATGATCTTCATGCCAGGGAACCGGGTCTTGAACGCTTTAAAGACCGGGGTTGTCAACACCACATCCCCCAATCCGCCCCAGGTTTTAATATATAGCTTATTTTTCATTAATCATTTCCTTAAGCAGCTTAAATTCAAAAAGGCAATAGGTATACAGGGCCTCGTCTTTATGAAACATGTATAGTATCCTGAAGTCGCGGCTGGCGAATGGTTTCCTGATCTCTTCAGCCCTGCATGCAGCGATCAGAGCTATCTGCTCTTCAAATTCCTGCATTCTTTGTTCCAGGTAGCTCTCTAGATTCATAAAACGGGATTTTAGGCAACCGTTTCATATTGATATAAAAGTTCCTTTTCTCCGAACAATCTTTCAGCAACAATTCCCCGGCTGATGCATTCGTCAACGAGGTAATTGCTTTGAACTATGGGCTTTGATTCGTTGGTATACCTGATACTGCTGATAAATTCCAGCCATGGCTCCTGCCCCATCGCATAAACATATACTTCTTTCGGATGAAAAATATTTACAAGATGGAGGCCCTTTTCAAAGTCCGAGCCGGATAGCCTTCTGGATTGATCTTTGTCCCTGGCCAGATCTTCCGTTAAGAGGGGGCCATACAGCCATGACAGCGGCGCTCCTTCGCATTCCATTCCTAAAAAAATAACGTCGATATCTCCCACCAGGCGGTATACATGATCATATAGACGAGACTCGACAATCCTCGAATCGGCTACAAACAGGAACTTGAATTCGTCAATAGCGATATGGTAACAGGTTTTGGCTTTTATATTCAGGTCGGCATGTTCCCCCGTAAAAGGGATACCTGTTATGGTACAGTTTTTAAAATTTATTTCTTCCATCTCGTCAATTTCAATGACGTTGGAAAAACCAATATTATTAAATATCAATTTTAAGTTAGGATCCTGTAAAAAGCCGCTGGTAGTGCGCGGAACAATGATATTCTTGATTTTATGCCGTAATGGAAGGAGTGTTTCGAACAAAATATGATCCTGGTGATTGTGCGTGATCAATACATAATCTATCTCGTCGGGAAGATCAACGTCGGAATAGTGATTAACGCTGGATTCATATCCATAATAGCTGATCAGCGGGTCAACCAGGATACTGACGTCCCTCGTTTCGATCAATATACAGGCATGACCGAAATACCGCATGCGGGCCTTCGGTCCATCATATCGTTTGTATTTCGGATGTTCCTGCTGCGTAAAAAAAGATTCAAAAAGAGGCCGTTCACTATCCGGCACCCCCAGTGCAAATGCAATTTCCTCTATGGAACCCGCTTCCCTTTTCATTCTGCATAAAGCATCGATGCCAGGGTGGGCAAAAGGCACTTCCAGGTGCAGTACACCCGGATCGTTCAACCTGGGCGTACTCAGGCAAAACGGGCGCTCATCATTATGGGTCAGCCACAAAGCGATACTTTGCGTACTCTTATCATAGAATTCGCTATTATACAATAGCGATTCAAACAACCGGAATGAGGGTACATTATTGAGGTCATAGGTCAATTCAACATATCCTTTCAGTATATCCGGGACTTTTTCGTACAAAACCTCGAGCGAAGCGCCTTTCGCATGTGACTTAAGCATCCTGTCGAGTTCCCTGATGGCTTCGGACAGTGTAAGCAGAAGGGCCTGTCTTTTCATCGTGTCCTCCTTGAGCTGCCTGATCTCCCCGGTCCGGGGCACCTTGTAATCCATGAAGGGCCCTCCCAGCATTTTTGGATTCTGAATGGCCGCTGCATGGATTTGCGGGGATTGGATGTATGAATTCATGATCTTCATATGCCTGCCGGCCACGTTCATGGCCGCGGTAGCCGGCGCTATAAGATGAGTCCAGGCATACCACCTCTCAATGAGCGGTTCGATCACGACATTCGGCTTTAAATACCAATTTTCATTTTTCATATTGACAGGTTTTATATTGTTCCTGACAAAAATCAATTTATTCTGACATGGCAACAAGCACCTTCCGTTGTCCTGTGAATGAATTCCTGCCATGACAAACAAGCTCATTATCAATTATCAAAAATTCATTTCTTTTCCAACCAGGCGCGATTGTAACCTCATCTATCGTTTCGAGGATTTGCTTAACAATAGATTCATCTATATCCTTTCCGTCTCCGAACCTGACATACATTGGAAAGTCTTCCGGTGAATCATACATAAACTTCATTGCCTCTAAAATCTCTTCCCCCAGATGACATGGATGAAACTGGTCTATCTGATTAAACCAAATTTTTTCTTTGGTCTTCCGATGTTCAATAATCCCCCTGCTCCTCTGTATTACTTTCAGGTTATTGTCGTCTCTCCATTCAAATTCAATATTATAATCCCTGCAATATTTTTCAAGCTGGATTTTATCATCCGTTTCAAACGTATCCTGCCAGGAAGGTCCTAATCCCTGGCCGCCATGCAGGTTACGGATATATATAATCCCTCTTTTTTCGATTTCCGAAACAATGGATCTGTCCATATTCAGCAGTATATCCCTGCTGTCTGCAATCAAGGTCTCTCCGCCTGTCTCTGCAGGTTGCAGGCAGCTCAGGAATAATTTATTTGGCCATTTAGCCGAATAAGACAATTCGTTATGCATGGTAATTTTCTGAGTATTATCATACTCTGTGCTGGTATAGACGTTTCCCGACAACTTTGTTCTTGGCGAGTTGCCATCAATGTAACTTAAGAACCTATTTGAAATAGAATCGACGATTTGTTGAAAGTTATCGAGTGAATCGATATGCACACCTGCAAATTTTAACATTCCCGTTTCGAATAATTTATCTTCGATATCATCTTTGTTTTCCAAATAATAAGATATAAACATAGCGGGATCTAATCCATCCAATTCTATGATCGGGGGCAAAGAAGTTATGTTCATAATAAGAATTTAAGAACGAAAATCACTTTTGACCGGTAGCCAGGCGGCATTATTTGCTGATGATAAATTTATCCAGCACCAAATAGTCCAATTTACAGGAATAGAAGAAATCCAATGCGTCCTGCGGGCTTTCCACAATCGGCATTCCCCTTCTGTTAAGTGAGGTATTGAGCAATACCGAGATACCTGTGATCTCTTTAAAGGCTTTAAGCAGCTTATAAAATCTGAGGTTCCAGTCAGCCGTAACTGTTTGAATCCTGGAAGTATTGTTTCTGTGGACGATGCTTGGAATTTTATCATGCCATTCTTTCCGGGCATAATCTACCAATATCATATACGGACTTTCCCGATCGTTTTCAAAATAAGTACTGACATCTTCCCTTAAAACTGCCGGGGCGAAAGGCCGGAAGTCCTCTCTGAATTTTATCTCCGTATTTATATAATCCCGCACACCTGCAATTCTTGGATCGGCCAGGATGCTTCTTCTGCCAAGCGCCCGGGGACCGAATTCCGATCCATCCTGAAACCATGCGATAACTTTTCCTTCTGCCAATAAAGCCGCCGTCCGTTCAATATAATCAGGCGTATAGACAAATTTATCCAGGATGTTCCTGTTGACCATTCCGTTGCTCATTCCATTGTCCTTTGAAACTTTGAAGAGGTCCGCCATCCCGGCGAAAAAGAAGAACAATTCCTTGTAGTTGGATATTTTTATCCTGTTTGCTTCCCATAGCGTATTCATATAGGTAGGATCCTGGATAATCGTAGCCAATTGGATTTCGTCCAGCTCGACAGTACAGCTAGGGGGTAATAAGCTGTCCCTTTTACACTCTATCCTGTCATTCAGCCCGATTATCTGGTATTTGCAATAGTCTTTGATATCGATCTCAATGACTGCCGAAGCCGATTTCATATTGGCAGAATTATAGTTCTCTTCCAGAGATTTGAAAAAGTGGTCAATCTTCATCCGCAAATTATCGGGGTGATACTTATTTTCAAAAGTACGCAGCGTGTGTTCAATCTGCTGTTCAGGATAGGTGATTCCGAAACAAGTCGTGTTGTTTTCTTTGACGCATCGCTCTTTCCCGAGAACCTGAAGCCATCCATAATAAGCGCAGCCGATAGAGACGCCGTTATCTCCGGCAGCCGGTTGAATATACAGTCTCTTCACATTTGTACGGGATAAAATGAGATTATTAGCGACGGCATTCAGCGCAACTCCGCCCGCATAACATAAATTTCCATTGTCGTTGAGTTTGGAGCGCTCGTTTATTACATAAATGACCGCTCTTCCCACTTCTTCCTGTACCCGATAAGCAATATCAGCGTAATATTTAAAGTTCTTTTTAAATTCTTCATGGGATCTAGCCGGTCTCGTCAACTTCCTGATCCAGTCATAATTGATAAACGCTCTTCCATCCTTAAGTTCAAATATCTCCTCTTTATAGACGCCGGGAGAGCCATAAGGGGCCAAGCCCATCAATTTTCCCGCATCCATTGCATTTCTAAAGCAATAATTGCTGACACCTCTAAAAAGTCCGCCAATAGAATGAGCAGTAGGTATTTCAGCCGGATAGAATTTATAAAAATAGCCCAATGAAGCAAAATCTTTATAAACTGGAGTCAATTTATTACCGGCATAATTATAATAGCTGTCTTTTTCATAATACAAATGGGCGACATCCTGGTGTATTTTGTCCCTGTCGGGAACAAATGCATCAGCTATGTCATTACAGTCAATAAAAGGGCTACCGGATCCGTCGATGATCAGGATATTGAAGTCATTTTCAAAGGGACACCGGCCAATTGCGCTGTAGGCGTGTGCTAAATGGTGGGAAATAGTAACAATGGGCACCTTTATATCATCCGTAAAAATGCGTTCGCCGGCAAAAAAAGAATTGCCGTTGTCAAAAGTTCCCCCCATCAGCGCACTTTGCACGACAAGGTCCAGATCATGGACCGTTATCCCTTCGGCTTGCAAACAATACTTAATGGCCAGGCTATCATTAAACCCATCATGTTTTACTCTGGACAATCTTTCCTTTTCTATGGCCACACAAATATCACCGTCTTTTAATAAACAGGCAGAACCGTCATGGGACAACCCTGTACCTAAAACATATGTATGCCTTTTCATATAAATTCGATTGAAATTTTGAGGACCGGGGTGTTTTAATCGACTGTTTGTTTCACTTGTTGGTTAACCGGCAATTCCGAATTATATAACATTTTATGCAGAATGGTCAAATAGCGATCTTTAATTGTCGCTTCGCGCATACCTGGGAAAATAGCCGGATTGATCTTTAACTGTAGTTTCAGGCAGTTGTCATACTCTTCCACCGATAACCCCAGGGCCCGTGACATGGGGCCGGTTTTTTCCGTTTTGCCGATTTTTTCCTGTTCATCCTCCTCATATGACAACTCATTGTAGTAGCTGTAATTATGGTAATTGAAGAAACCGGTATATTTTAAGATATCAGGATCGATGTCGGGCGATTCGCCAACGGCTTTCACAAAAGGATACGTTTCATAATTTAAATGATCCAGGAAATTATTCTGTACTTCCACTATAAAATCTCTGATGGGCTTGTCCCTGTCAATGGCATTCCATACAAACAATGTATTTACAAAAAGTCCGATCAAACCGCTTACATCCAGTTCGCCGTAATATTTCGAGTGCCTTCCGGAGACCGATACGGTGATAGCTATATCTTCTTCACCATTCAGCTGATTTTGAAACAGCATTAGCGAAGCCAATAGCAGACCTGATCGGGTGCAGCCATTGGTTTTGGCAAACCGGTCTATTTCATTTAAAAGCTTGCCGTTGATGGTTTTTGTTATAAGCACGGGATCCTTTGCATCCGCGGCTGCCGGATCGGAATGTAGCGGGGCCTTTATCGCTCCGCTGATGGATCTCAACTTTTCCATCCAGTAATCACGATGGCTAATGCCGGCTGCCGAGTCTACAAATTTTCTTTGCCAGGCCGAAAAGTCCCTGTACTGGAAAGGGAGCGGTTTTAAACGCGGAAGTCTGTCTTGCAACGCAGCATTATATAATTCGGTTAACTCCTCCTTCAGGATCCCGCTGGAATATCCATCGGTGATGATATGGTGCATGGTGAACACAACGTAGTAGACATCATTTTCCGGTTGAAATATTTTTATAAAAAATAGTTGAGGACCGTACAGATCTATCCGTCTTTTATTTTCCAGCTCGATCTCCGTAATCATTTCATTGAACGATGACACCGGAATGGGTTTCCCGACCCCGACCCTGGATTCCTGTAAAGGCAGTATCCTTTGTTTTACGATTCCATTGACATCCACGAATACAGTCCGCAATATTTCGTGACGTTCGACCAGTTTATATATGGCTGTTTCAAATGCTTCCACCTTCAGATTCGTGTATCGGTAAGGCAATACAACATTGTCATTCCCTATTTTCCATTTTGAAAAATAATTAAGTTGGTTATAGGAGGCATCGGTGAATAGGCTGCTTCCCGGTACAGCGTCGGCATGGGCTCCCGGATCCACCTGATTTTTAATCTCCGTTATGATCCTGGCAATATTTTCAATATTTTTTTCGGCAAACAATGTTTTTATTGATAATATATGTCCGATCTCATCATGTATTTTTTTAATTATGATCAATGCCTTTAATGAGTTGCCCCCCAGATCAAAATAGTCGTCTTTTACACTTATCTTTTCTTTTTCCAGCACCCTTGCCCAGATCGCCGCCAGCTTCTCTTCGGTTTCATTGCGCGGAGCTATATATTCTAAGCCGGTACCCAGCCCGTTATCCCGCGGATCAGGCAGTTTTTTCCTGTCGATCTTTCCGTTGATGGTTACCGGCAGTGCATCCATCTGTACAAAATGCGGAGGAATCATGTACCCGGGCAATAGTTGGCTTAAATGGGCCCGCACATCAGTTGGCGGCAAGGTTACTTTGCCGACCAGGTAGGCCACCAGTTCTTTTTCTTCGCCGGCAGCGGACCCCGCCACGACAACGGCGGAAACAATGTCAGGATGGCTTAATAAGGCATTTGCTATTTCTCCCAATTCGATCCGGTAACCTCTGATCTTTACCTGCTCGTCCCGGCGTCCGGTAAACACGATATTTCCATCTGGTAGCCATTTGCCCGAATCACCCGTCTTATACATCCTCCCACTTTCCTTAAACGGATTAGGTACAAATTTCTCCGCTGTCAGCTCCGGCTGGTTCAAATATCCGCGCGCCAGCCCTTTGCCGCTTATGCATATCTCGCCGATCGCCCCTTCCGGTTGCAGATTGCCGCTTTCATCCAGTATGTACACTTCCGCATTTGCAATCGGACCTCCTATCGGCACATTGGATCCTGCTATTGGCCCGCCACGATCCATCTTGTATACCGTAGCGCATATGCTGGTCTCCGTCGGACCATACGCATTATAATATATGCCTTGCCCGCAAAACTCTACTGCCTTATCATATATGGCTGCCTCTCCGGCTGTTACCAGCTTTTTCATCGTGCCCAGCTTCTCAATGGCCAATAGTTTTAAATAGGCGGGCGGGATCGTGCCCATATCAATCTTATTGCCATTGATATACTGCTGCAGCAAGGAAGGTTCTTTCTTCGTATCATCATCGATAATATACAAAGTAGCTCCCGCTGCCAGCGACACAAATATTTCAGATACGGAGGCGTCGAACGAACAGGAAGCGAACTGAAGATGTCTTTCTCCGGCCTGTACATCAAAAATCGCCCGTTGGGCATAAATGGTATTCACAACAGCTCCATGCTCTACCATCACCCCCTTGGGAACACCGGTCGAACCCGAGGTGTAGATCACATAGGCCAGCTGCGAAGCTTCAACAATGGGTCGGGATCCCGGATCGCCGTCCTCCATGCCGTCCAGCTGGATATCGAGAGCAATGATGCCGCCTTGATAATATTCCAGGCCGAACATATAATCTGATTGCGTAAGTAATACCCGGGCTCCGGTATCGCGCAGGATATATTCCTTTCTCGCCTGCGGATAGGCAGCATCTATCGGAACATAGGCCCCACCTGCTTTTAAGATCCCCAATATCGATATTATCATTTTCTCAGACCGATCCGCCATGATACCGACCAGCTCGCCACCTGCAATATTATAATTTTTTATCAGGTGTAAAGCCAGCCGGTCCGACTGTTCGTCCAGCTCCCTGTAAGTCATCGCCTTGCCCAAAAAGACCACCGCGACCTCATCGGGTATTTTACGGACCTGTATTTCAAACAAGCTAACCAGTGTCTGGCCTGAAGGATAGATCTCCTCCGTATCGTTAAACCCAACCAATAACCGTTGCCGATCCTTTTCGCCTAGAAAATTCAGCTGATTGATCGGGCTATCGGGGTATTGTACGATGGCATCCATCAATTGTTCCAGGTGATCGGCCAGCTGCGTTACCAGCTGTCCGCTATAAATATCGCTGTTGTACGTAATATATAAACCCAGCCCGCTTTCACTGTCGGAAAAATTGAACACCATGTCAAATACACTGGTCAGCTTTTTTGCCCCGGCATACCCGCTTACGTTTAGTTCCCTGAATTGCCTGTTTTGGTCTTTCGTATTCAGGCCCCCATTTTGAACGATCACCTGCACATCAAATAAGGGATTACGGCTGATATCCCTATGAAGCTGCAATTCATCGACCAGTTCGTCAAATGGATACAGCTGGTGTTCGTAAGCTCCCAACGTCGTCCGTTTAATATTTTCCACCAAATCTTTATAACTGTCCGTGTTTTTGAACCGCGTCCGTAAGGCCAGTGTATTTACATAAAAACCGATCTGGTCCTCCAGGTCGACATGCTCCCTGCCGGCAATGGGGCTGCCTATAATGATATCTTTTTGACCCGTATACCTATATAGCAACCCGTTAACGGCAGCCAGTAAGCCCATAAATAAAGTGCCGTCCTGCTCCTGCAGCATGGCTTTAAATTGCCTGCTTAAATCCGGGTTGATGAACTTGCTTATCGCGTCCCCATTATAGGTTTTAACAGCAGGCCGCGGTCTGTCGGCCGGCAGATCGAGTACCGGCAAATCCCCTTCCAGTTGTTTCAACCACCAGGCTTTATGCTCCTGCAAACGGTCGCCGTTCAACTGTTCCCTTTGCCAGGCGGCATAATCCTTGTACTGAATAAGCAAGGGTTTTAATGGATTTTCCAGGCCCTGCCGGTGCGCATTGTATAGCTGCAACAATTCATCGATCAGGATCGACATTGACCAGGCGTCACTGATGATATGATGCATCACATAAATGAACACCCATTTATCCTCCTGTACCTGGAGTAAGACGGTCCGTAATAGGGGACCTGTGGCAAGACTAAAAGGCCGCTTGAATTCCATCTGCGCCAATCCGGCCACAACTTCTTCTTTTTCCCCCCTAAGGTCCCGGCAAGTAATTTTAAATTCCGTCGCTTCGGGTCTGTTAACAAATTGCTTAATTCCTCCGTTTTCGTCTTCCTTGAACACCGTCCGCAGGATTTCATGTCGGGCTATAAGCATGTTAAAGGAATGTTCTAACGATGCAAAATGCAGATCACCTTCGAAAAGGTATATTCCGGGCATATTATAAGCGATATTGCCCTCTTCAAATTGGCTCAGGATCCATAATCTGCGCTGGCAGGCAGAAAGATCATAATATGGCTTTTCGGCTATTGGCCTGATCTGCTCGTATTTTCTTTTTAAGCTGCCCGCTATAAATGCCGCTTGTCCCTGGATAGTAGGCTGCATAAAGATATCCGTGATCTTGCAATTCACTCCGAACGTTTTGTGTATCCTTGATATCAGCTGAATAGCCCGAAGGGAGTTGCCGCCTATGGCAAAAAATGAGATATTCCTTCCTGCTTTATCATGGCCCAGGATCTCTTTCCATTGTAAGGCCAGCTTATTTTCTATTTCACCTATATATCTTTCGCCGCCGGTATTGTCCCGTATAGCCTGGTCAGGAGACGGTAGCGCCTTTTTATCTATCTTCCCATTTATATTCAGGGGAAATTCATTTAAATAAATGAACCAGGAAGGTATTGCTTGTTGGTGTAGCCCCATGGCCAGTCTATCCCGAAGCTCTTCCGGCTTCATTTCCTTTCCTGTGTAATAGGCTATCAGAGATGAAATATGATCATCGGTCTGGTAGACTGTTACAACCGCTCCCGTAATAGATACCTGGTCGAGCATTGCCTGCTCAACTTCCAGGAGTTCAATACGGATACCATTTATTTTCACCTGGTTGTCCAGCCGCCCCAATACTTCCAAATTATTGTCGGGCAGATAGCGTCCCAGATCACCTGTTTTATAAACAATATCACGGAAATCGTTATGAAGCGGATTCTGCACAAAAGACTCGGCCGTCAGCTCATCATTTTTATAATACCCTTTTGTTGCAAAGGGTGTCTTAATATAGATCTCTCCTGTCTCGCCGGATTTACACATACGCCCATTCCTGATAACAGCAATACTGGTATTACTTACAGGTATTCCCACCGGAATGATCTGAGAAGGGTTCTCCGGCACTGAACCTATCCTGAAAAATGTCTTGACCAGTGTCGTTTCCGTAGCTCCATACAGGTTGACTAAGCCGATCTTTTCACCCATAGCCTTACGCCAGCTTAAAATATCTTTTGCATATAAAAGTTCGCCTGCCAGCAGGATATACCTAAGATGCGTCAGCTCATATTTTTTATTACCTGCGGCTTCCAACTCCTTGGTCCATATCCTGAATAAGGACGGAACACAATGCACCATGCTGACTTTCGATCTTTCCAGCCATTCCAGTAAATGAAGCGGATTATTCTTCGTTTCCGGGGAAGGAATGCACACGGTACCCCCCGAAGCCAGCGGTACAAAAATATCCCTGAGAGATGCGTCAAAAGTTACCTGTGTCAGATGGCTTACACGGAAGGATTCATTTATCCCAAATTCCATTATTTCCCAATGTATAAAATGACTGAGCCCGGCATGGGTCCCGACTATAGCCTTTCCCTGTCCGGTAGAGCCGGATGTATAGAAAATGTAACTACTGCTGTCTCCATTCAGGTCCGCAACAGGATTCTCAGCCCACGCTGCCGTCTCGTTGACAGCCATCGTATTCAAATAGCCACCGGCATAATTGTATACGCTGAAGGTTCCGTCCCCGCTGATTACAATAAGGCATTTAACCGATACTTTAAATTGATCGCACAGGGCGATGAAGTCGTTATATAATGTATCCGAGGTGATTACCATTCCATCAAAAGTTTCATCAAATATTTGCCACATACGTTTCTGAGAAAAAGCGGGATCAACGGGCAGGTAGATGCCGCCCGTTTTAAAAACAGCCAGCAAAGCCGCTATTGATGTAATGGAAGAAGGGATAAATACGTTTACGATCATTCCCGGACAACAACCCATCGAGAGGAGTAAATGCGCAAGTCGGTTAGCATAAATATTCAAATCCACATAAGTGACTTTCGCATTTTCCGCTTCGATGGAAATATAAAAAGGATATTTATTTACATTTTCTTCAAAAACGGTATGTATGATTTTCTTATCCATTTATGTAGATTTTTGATCTTTTTATATTATGATTGTAGCAATAATCAACCGTTTTATGGGCCAAAAAATCAACAACATCTATATAGGGTATGGTGACGGTCCGGGGATCAACGCCTATGGATACCTCTGTGCATCCGCCAATGACCAGGTCCACGTCGAGGACCTTTAGCTTATTGATCGATTCATTCATCAGATCCCGGGCCAGCTGGCAGATCGTTGAAGATTTGAAGCCGTTTTTCATATAAACCGCCCGCATGAAGACTTCTTCCTGGTAAGGAGGTTTCAACGTTACTACTTCCACATTGCACTTCTTTAATTCCTGATGAAACAATCCGCAGTTAATAGTACCTGTGGTGGCAAGCAGTCCCACCCTCCTTACCTGCCCGTATTCTTCCCGGATACAGTCTGCGATCAAATGCAATGGATTGAGTACACGGGCAGTGGTGTGGGCCGCTATCTGATTGTAATAGAAATAGGACGTTACACAGGCCAATGCGATCACCTCGACCTCATTCCGGTTAAAAAGCTCCACTGATTTCAGGATATCCGGCAAAGGAGATGGCTCATTGTAAACAATGGCCTTGGTCCTGTCGGGTATTGATGAATTATTATGAAAAATAATATCCAAAAAATCCTGGTCGGTATCTGCCGGGGAAAAATCAATGATCTTCTGCAAAAAGAAAGCTCCCGCACGCGAACCCATACCGCCGACAATCCCTAATTTTTTTTTATGGAACATACATGTCGACTTTAAATAATGTTGTTAAAATTCGTCGCTGACGGGGACGGCAAAAGCCGTTACAGTTTCATTATACGTTGTTATATGATGCTTCATCTCATCAGCATCCATATATTCCAGACCTTGAATTGAAATGAAGGATCTTTCTGTAACAGCGCGGGTTAACCTGTTGAAATGAACTCCCAACTGCTCTGCGAACGGCTTATCGTAAATATCACTATTATATACAAGGGAAAGTTGTATTCCCCCAGCCGTTTCGTTAAAATCAAAAGTAAGATCCAATTTACTGGTAAGGATCGGGCGATCTCCATATCCGCTAACCCGCAAAGATTCGTTATTCTGTCGATGGGCATCATGGCCGATCTTCGTGTTTTGCAGGATCACCAACACATCGAACAACGGATTCCTGCTTATATCCCTGTGCAAATGCAATTCATCCACCAGTCGGTCGAAAGGATATATTTGATGCTCGAAGGCATCCAGGGTCGTTCGTCTTATTTTTTCCAGTAAGCCATCATAACTTTCTTCGCCCGTAAACCTTATACGCAAAGGCAGGGTATTCAGGAAGAAGCCGATCTGGTTCTCCAGGTCCATATGTTCTCTGCCGATGATCGGCGTACCAATAATAATATCTTCCTGGTCACTGTAAGCGTTCAATAGAACGGCGACAACCCCCAGTAAACCCATGAACAAAGTGGCGTTTCTTTTTTGGATAAGTTGTTTAAATCCTTTGGTGGTTTCCGGATCAATGACCACACATATCGCTTCGCCATTGTATGTTTTTAACATCGGCCGGGTGAAATGTCCCCGCAACTGCAACACAGGTAATTCCCCTTCGAATTGTTTTAACCACCAGGTCTTATGTTCATTCAGAGCCCCTCTGCTGAAGATTTCCTGTTGCCACACCGCATAATCCTTATATTGGATGCGCAAGGGGGGCAATGGATCCGTTTCCCCGCTGATGAAAGCATGATACTGCTGTAATAATTCCCGCTTTACGATATGCATTGACCAGCCATCGCTGATTATATGATGCATCACACAGGTAAATAACCATTTTTTATCTTCTATCCGGAAAAGGATGGCCCGCATCAAAGGGCCCTCGGCCAGATTAAAGGGCTTTACACATTCCTGCCGGACCCGTAATTTTAAAACGGTCTCCTTATCCGCCTCCTGTCGTAGGTCACAATGCCTGATAGCGAATCCCGAAGCGTCCGGCGATTGAATAAATTGCCTCGCTTCCCCCTGATCATTTTCTTTGAATATCGTGCGTAGGCTTTCGTGCCGGCTGATCAAAGCGGCGAAGGCAAAGTCCAGCGCATCGTTATTCAAATCCCCCTCGAAAAAATACATTCCGGGCATATTATACGCTATATTACCCTCTTCCACCTGGCTTAGTACCCATAACCTGAACTGGGAAGACGACAAAGGAAACCCACCGCGCCCACTCACCGCAGCGCTTTTAATAGCCACAGACTGCTTGTTGTAATTAACCAGGTATGATACCAGCCGGTCCTTATTGGTCTTTATCTCTTCCAGCAGGTCCTCCCGAATGGAAGATCCATTGAACCGGACCTTCAATTCGTTTTTTTCGACAGAGATGAAAACATTATTTTCCCTCAATTTCATCAACAGGCTATTCATGACATACATTTTAGGATAGTCAGATAGTGATCTCATTTTCCATTTCTACACCGGGTTGAAGCCATACTCCTTCATCTATCCTCGCGGCCATCGCCCGGATAGCCGGGTTAAGTAAGAAGTCCTTAAGGGCCAGGTTTATATTAAATTCACCATTTATCCTTTTCAGCAGCATCATTCCCTTTAGAGAATCCCCTCCTAACTCAAAAAAATGATCGTCCACGCCGATCCGGTCTATCCCCATGAAATTTTCAAACATAGCTTTCAGCTTCTTTTCCGTTTCAGTATCGGCTTCTGCATATACCGTGGACAAAACAGGTCGTTCCCGCCGGCTGATATCCACCTGCTCTTCTGCATTGTCCGGGTCAGCTTCTTTCTTCTCGTGCTCGCTCCTGTCTATCCTGGCAAAGAGATCTCCCGTAGACTGCAGTATCACCGGGCTATGATTGGCAGACAGGCTCCATTCGAATAATCCGATTAATTCCTGGGCCTTCATCGCTTTCCGGTTGGTATCTTTCTCCTCTTCAATACTTTTCTTGCTAAATGCCAATTCGCCCAGTATTACACACTTCCAGGAAGGCAATTCGTCTCGTTTCGAATAGACAAAATGGTTCATGTACGCATTGGCGGAAGCATAGGAGCAATAACCTAACCCGCCTAATACCGATGACAAACTGGAGGTTATCCAGACAAAATCGGGCGTTCGCCCTCTGAATATGCTGTACAAGGACTCTATTCCTTTTACCTTCGGAGCAAACATACTGCATGTTATCTTCGGATCGGTGGTCTCAATGAATTCAAAATAATGATCATCGGTAATTCCCGCCGCGTGGATCACCCCGTGAAAAGCCCCCCCTATTCTCTCGGAATCTTCGACCGTCCTTTGGAATGCCTCCGGGTCGGCAACATCTGTGCTGTAATACATCAGCTCCGGGCTGATGCTATGTAAAAACCGCAAACGGGCCCTCTTTTCCACATTTCCCGCATCTGCCTGCTCATCGTCTTCCAAAAGCTGACTCCGGCCGGTCAGGACGAGACGCGCATTATATTTTGTAATCAGGTATTTTGCCAACGTGAACCCCACATTGCCCAATCCCCCGGTAATTAAATAGGTGCCGCCTTCCCGTATGGCTGTTCGCTCGATATCCACCGGGTGAATGTGCCTTTGAAGATCCTGTATCCATCTTTGCCCGTTACGCAAGGCTACGATCCGGTCCGGTCCTGCACTATTGCCGATCTCGTCCAGCAGCAGGCGCATATCGGCCACTGCATTTGCACTATCTTCTATATCCACATTACAGCATGGCAATGATAGTTCCTGCGGTATGGTTTTGACAAGCCCCAGCATCAACGCCTGGGAATACATTCCTTTTTCCGTACCCAGAACAGTATACAATGACCTTGTCAGGACGACCATTCGCGTTCCCCTGGTCCCGGCATGTTGTGACAAGGCCTTCACAATATTTACCAGGCTGAAATAGACAAGATTGACTTCTTTGTTCTCTTCCCACAACGCGATGGCGGATGGCGCTACGCCGGTCCCCCATTCATAAATAATATCCGTTATATCCTTACCTGAACTACGCAGGTCGCTGAACAACTTAATGTAATGGTTGGGTCTTGTCGGATCGATGGTGAACTGGCCGGATGGCAGTTTTTCATATTTTTCCCCGGCAAATACTTCCACTGCCTCATGGGCGCTTTCCTCAAGCCCCTTCTTCAGCCGTCCGCCCAATGCTTTGTCGGAAACAAACAGCAGGTAAGTCTTTCCGGCCCCATCCTTCTGCGGGGCATACAAGACGGCGCGTTTCCAGGAGGGATAATAGATCCAGTCCTTCAACTCCTGTTTCGCGACTCCGGCGGACAAATGCGCACCATCGGAAAATCCGTTCTCGAATGGGTCGACCTCAGCAGGATATTTCGCGGGCTCGAATGAATAGGTGGGTAACGAGACTTTGTTCCTTTTTTCATTCTTATAATACACGTCCCAATCCGGGTTTATTCCCAACGCCCACAATTGCGCCATGCGTCTGGAAAAGTAAAGCAGGTCATTGCCCGGCTCCTTGGGATGCCTGACCGGGTTTATGGCTATAAAGGCATTGGAATCCGTATTTCGTTGTTTTAATAAACTCGTCAAGGAATTCCCGGCGCCGGTTTCTAAATATATTAATTCTTTCTTTTTACCGGCTATCGTAGCGATCCCATCCGAAAAACGGACCGTTTCACGCATATGCCGTACCCAATAGTCAGTACTCCGGCATTCTTCGAGTGAAATGAATTTTCCGGTCACACCGGCAATAAAGGGTATCTGGGGAGCATTCTTCGAAGTGACCTCCAATTCGGCCCTGTATAATTCCAGAATATCATCCATCATATAAGAATGCCCGGCATGGGTGGCGTGCAGTTTAACGCATGAGAGGCCTTTATGATCCAGCATTGCGGCCAGCGCATCGATAGCCTCCACGCTGCCTGAAAAAACGACCTGGTCATGGCCATTTACTGCTGCCAAAGAAATATCCTGCTGCAGGAAATCTTTCGCTCTTTCTTCCTGGATCTGGGCGCTCAGCATAGCGCCGGGCTTTAAAGTATTCATCAGCATCCCCCTTTTGACAACCAATCGCAGGGCGTCCTCATAACTGAATACGCCACTGATGCAGGCAGCTGCATATTCACCGATGCTATGCCCAATCATGTATTCTGGCGTTATGCCATACGACATTATTAAGCGTGCCAGGGAATATTCAAAGAGGAAGATGGCGGGTTGCGCGTGCTGCATGTGGTTTATACGATGGTCCTCAGCCGACGCGGGATAGAAAATACTATGATAATCCTGTCCGGTCAATGATTGCAAAAGTTTAAATCCTTTATTCATTTCTTCCCTGAAGACAGGCTCATTGTCATAAAGATCTTTGCCCATATTCACGTATTGCGATCCCGCGGCCGAGAACATAAAGACAGTCCGGCAATTATCCTTACTTCGTACCGCCGGCTCCTTTTCTTTGCCCGGCCTCAATTCTTCCAGCAGTTCCTCACGGCTCTTAAAAGCAATGGCCTTCCGGTAAGCGAAATGCCGCCGTCCCGTGTGAAGGGCATAGGAGGCATCCGCCAGATCAATCCAGGGCTCTTCCTGGAGGAAATCATGTAAATTATCCAGGTATCTTTCCACTGCGCCCGATGTCTTACCCGACACCGTCAACAATTTATATATCCGCCCGGGGTCGCCTTTCTCTTCCGAAGGAGCTTCCTCCAGTACAACGTGGGCGTTGGTACCGCCGATGCCTAAAGAACTGACGCCCGCCCGCAGCGGCTCCTCTCCCCTACGCTGCCATTCTCTCAATTGCGTATTCACAAAAAATGGTCCGCCGTCAAAATCTATTTCCGGGTTCGGCTCATGGAAGTGCAAACTGGCAGGAATTTGCCTGTTTTTCAGGCTTAATACCGCTTTGATCAATCCTGTCACGCCTGCTGCCGCATCCAGGTGTCCTACATTCGACTTAACCGATCCGATAGCACAGAACTTTTCCTTACCGCCGACAGCAAAGGACTCATTAAGCGCCCTGATCTCTATCGGGTCACCCAGTATGGTCGCCGTCCCGTGAGCCTCTATGTAGCTAATACTCTGCGGATCGACACCAGCGAGTTTCTGTGCCATCCGGATACAATCAGCCTGTCCTTTCACGCTCGGGGCCGTATATCCCACTTTGAGATTGCCATCGTTGTTCGCCGCCGTGGACCTTATGACAGCGTAAATATGATCCCGGTCATTGACGGCCTCGCTCAATCTTTTCAGAACGACGATACCGGCGCCCTCGCCTGATGCCGTGCCGCTGGCCTGTGCGTCAAAGGCGCGGCAACGTCCATCTGAAGAAGACACCATACCTTCTTCATATAGATATCCTTTACGTTTTAAGGTCTTGACCGAAATCCCCCCGGCCAGGGCTATGGAACATTCCCGTGTAAGGAGACTCCTGCATGCCAGGTGTACCGCCACCAACGACGTGCTACAGGCGGTATCGACATACATCGACGGCCCCCGCAGGTTCAATTTGTATGATATCAGGGTGCTGATAAATCTTTCTGCTATGATCATCCTGAGAAAGAAAGGGTCTACCGAAGTATTTTTTGCCCTCGCATGGACGTACATCTTCCAGTTATCGCTGCAGGCCGCCCCTGCGTATAATCCGATCTTGTATTTGTCGGTTGACGATGCATAACCCGCATCCTCCAGCGCTTCCCAGCAATATTGATGAAACAGCCTTATCTGCGGATCCATTAACGAAGCTTCTTCTGCGCTGTATCCGAAAAAGCCTGCATCAAATAGCTCTTTGTTGTCGATCGAGCCCGCCGTCTTCACATATCGCGGGTCCCTAAGGGCGTCTTCGGATACGCCCGATGCCCGGAGGTCTTCATCCGGATAGGTGGTCAGGAGTTCCCTGCCCGACCGGAGGTTTTTCCAAAACTCCCGGTAATTGCCGGATTGCGGAAATTGACCTGCCATCCCTATAATGGCAATATCCGGACCTTCATACTTTTTGCTTGTTGCCATATTAATTGAAATTAAATTTGTTTAAATCTTCCATCATTTCCTCCCTGCTGACGGGTTCCTCTATATACACGACGGACTCATTGATCAAATAATCCACCAGGTCTTTTATATTGGCGTATTGAAAAAGCATGGCGATGCTTATCGACCTTCCCACTACCCCACTTACGAGTTTCGACAGCCTGATTATCCTAATGGAGTTGCCGCCTGCCTCGAAAAAATTATCCTCGATACCGATCTTCTCTTTTCCCAGCACCTGCTGCCATACCTGTATAAGCTCTTCCTCTATTGCATAGCGGGGCGCCACGAATATACCACCCGCCTCCATCGAATGGCCTTCCGGCGCGGGCAATCTCTTTTTGTCGATCTTACCGCTGGTCGTAAAGGGCAATTCTTTCAGCTGTATATAATGAGCTGGCAACATATGCTCAGGCAATGTGTTGCTTAACCAGGATCGGATCTTCGAGGATTGTAATTCAACAGTGCCTGTCAGGTAAGCGACTAAATACCTGTCGCCCGCTGTATCCTCCATGGCCGTAACAACGGCGGAAACAATCTCAGGATGGCTTTGCAACGCGCTTTCTATTTCCCCTGATTCGATACGATATCCATGTATTTTGACCTGTTCGTCCTTTCTGCCCAGGAACTCTACATTCCCATCGGCCAGCCATCTTCCCAGATCGCCGCTCTTATAAAGGAATGCACCTTTTCTGAACCGATCGGGCACAAATTTTTGTGCGGTGAGCTCCGGGTTGTTCCTATATCCACGGCCTACTCCCGCCCCGCCGATACAGATCTCTCCTATGGCGCCTATCGGCATTAAATTCATATACTGATCTACTATGTACAACTGTGTATTGGGTATGGGCTTGCCAATAGGCAGATTGCTGCCCTTCCTATTCCATTCCTTATCCAATTTAAATGCGGTAGCGTGAATGCTGGCTTCCGTCGGGCCATATGCATTGATATAGGTCCCCGATTCCGAGAACGCTATGGCCTTTTCCGCAATGGCAGGCTCGCCAGCCGTTATCAATACCCGGAGGGACCGGATCCTGTCTGTTTGCAGCAATTTCAGGAATGCCGGAGGCAGCGTGGCAACGCTAATCTTATGTGTGGTGATATATTCCTCGAACAATTGCGGATTTTGCCGGGCCTCTTCCGGGACAATATACAAGGCCGTTCCGGATCCTAACGCAACGAATATTTCGGAAACGGAAGCGTCAAAAGACAGGGAGGAAAACTGAAGATTCCTCGCCCCATCTTTAACATCGTAAACAACCTGTTGTGCGCAGATGGTATTTATAATGGTAGCATGCTCGATCAGCACGCCTTTGGGTTTTCCCGTTGAGCCGGACGTATATATCACATATGCGAGATCTCCCGGACCAGCAATGGGTTCCGGCCTACCCTTGCCATACTCCTGCTGCTCTTTCTTAAAATGCATTAACTCCAATTCATCCAATACCAGTCTGCATCCGCTGTCCGATATAATATAGTCGATCCGTTCCCGGGGATAGGCAGGATCAATAGGCACATAGGCGGCGCCTGATTTTAGTACGCCTAATATGGCTATTATTGCCCATTCGCCCCGGCTTAACCGGATGCCGATCAGGTCATTTTGCTTCACCCGGTATTTCTTCCTTAAATAATGTCCCAACTGGTTGGCTCTTTCATTCAACTCCTGGTAGGTAAGGACGGTCTCTTCGAACACGAGGGCAATATTTCCGGGATTGGTATTAGCCTGTTCTTCAAACTGTTCGACAAGTGTTGCATACCGGGGAAAATCCATTGCCGTATCATTGAACTCCTCCAGCAGCTGTTGCTTTTCATCCGGACCCAGGAAATCAGCCTCGTACAGAAATGATTCCCGGTTTTTCAGCACCTGCCCTATAAGGTTGGTCAAATGACATTTTATCCGGCCGATTTCTTCGGCGGTAAAAGCATTGGCATTGTAGTTAAACCTGATCGTGATCACATCTCCGGGAGCGATCATCACGGAAAAATCGTAGTGGCTCTGTTCGAACACCTCTGTTGACAAAACGGTGAACTCCTCCATTTTATCTCTTCCTGCCAGGCTTTGCTGCACCATCTCCCGGACAGGATAGTTCTCAAATACAAGTATATGGTCGAACAGATTCCTTTGCAGCCGGGAGGCAGACGGCAACTCCGCCAGCTGCGTATAATGATGATCCATTGACGCTATGGAAGACTGCTGTACTTCCCGTAATAACTCCCTGATCGTCATGTTCTTTCTGAGCCGGATGCGAACGGGAATGGTATTGATGAACAGCCCGATCATATCTTCCACTCCCTGTAACTCGGGCGGGCGGCCTGACACGACAGAACCAAAAACGACGTCGTCCGTATTATTATACCTGCTCAACAGAATACCCCAAATAGCCTGTATAAAGGTATTTTCCGTCACTCCTGTCTCCACGCATATATTCCTGATCTCCCGTCGTAAGCATTCATCAATGGAAAATGTCAGCTCGGCCGCATCGTATTCTTTATTTGCGCCGGCATTTGCGCGTGGCAAATAATTCACCGCGTCATAACCTGACAAATTATCATCCCAATACTGTAAAGAGCTGCCTGCATCCCTCTGCGACAACCATTGAATATAATTTGCATAAGGGTAGACCTTTCCCAACTGAGGCGTAGCGTCCTGCAGCAGACTGTAATATATCTGAAAATACTCCCTGATGAGAATGCTTCCGCACCAGCCATCCATCAGGATATGATGATGGCTCCAGATAAATTCGTAAGTATGATCGCCCAGACCGAACACGGTCAGGCGAACAGGCGGCCGGCTGAATAAATCGAATCCTTCCACCCGGTCGGTCTGCTTATATCCTATCGCCAGGTCAGGGAAATTGCCGGCGGACTCTATGAACCGGAATGAAGCATCCGTATCCTTTTTAACGATTTGCAGCGGCAAATCGCTAAAGTCATTGGTAAAGATCGTTCTCAGGATCCCATGCCGGGCTACCAGCACTCGATAGCTTTCTTCCAGTACTGGCACTGAAAATCTCCCTTTCAACCTATAGCTCACCTGTTCAAAATAGGCCGGGGAGGCCGGGTTGCTTACCCAATGGTAATACAGTCCCTCCTGCAGGGGACTCAGGGGATATACATCTTCTATGTGATAGATCTTGCTCAGGGCTTCGACCTGTTGTACAGTCAGGTCTTTATAGGTCAGGTCTACGGGACTGAGATGTATTGTCTCTTCTGCGGACAGCAACCCGATCAGGCCCGACAAATGAGCTTTATACGCCTGCATGAGCCGTTCCATAGTATCGGGAGTAAATTGTTTATTGCTATAGGTTACCGACAACTGCAGATTCCCATTCGCGATCAATCCGGACACGGAAAGCAACCCATCCCTTTGCATATTGCCCGATCTTTCGGCGCCCCTGTAATGTCCGGAGAAATTGAAAATGTCCTCCCTCCCTTCCCTGTCGAAACCCGCACCGAAGTCACCCAGGTAATTGAAAGTGATCTCCGGACTACGTCGATATCCTTTTTCCGCCATATACCGGAGTATGCCGTATCCTATCCCCTTATTCGGGACGCGATGCAGGCTTTCTTTTGCGGCTACCAGTTGCCTGATCGGATCACCACTGTCACGCAGGTCGACAAAGACCGGAAAAATAGTGGTAAACCAACCCACCGTCCGGGTTATGTCCGTGTCGGCTCCCAGGGACTCGCGCCCGTGTCCTTCAAGATGGATCAGGGTATCCTTGCAAAGAAATACTTCCGCCAGTGTAAGGCATAATGCAGCGACCAGGATATCATTTATTTCGGTTCCATAGGCCTTGTGGCAGCCGGTCATCAGTTTCTCCGTCAACCTCTTATCCAGGGTGAAGGCCCCGAATGACTCATCTTTCACCAGATTGCTCTCGTCCGGGTTGTCCAATGGCAAAGGCTTCACGTAAAGGGATTCGATGCCCGACCAATATTTTTCTTCTTTCAGCAGGGCATCACTTGCTGCATACTCCCATTGCTTTTGCTGCCAATACCGGAAAGAATCGGTCTTTAAGGGCAGGGTTAATGGTTGCTGCAAGAGAAATTGCTGATATAGGGCAGACAGGTCTTCCAAAAGGATACGCCAGGACACGCCATCCACCACCAGGTGGTGGGCCACCAGCAAAAGCCGATCACCTTCGTGGTTGTGGAATAGGGCGGCTTTGAACAAAGGACCATTCGCCAAGTCTATGCCGGACTGTATACGATCACAATGCAATGTCATTTCCGTGGGACTTTCAATGTCAAGGATTTCCAATGCATAGCTTTGTCCGGCACCCTTATTCTCCTGTATCCATCCTTCTGCCGATCGCCGGTACACCATTCGCAAAACATCATGATGCAATACGATCTTGTCCAATACCAGCCTCAATCCATGTTCCGATAGCCGTTGCTTGCAGTGCAGTAATACAGATTGGTTATAGTGGTGGATACCGGTCGGATCCTGCTCAAAAAGGGACATTTGCACCGGGCTCAGGGGTATGGCGCCCTGAACGGTTGCCTGGTCGGCCATACGATGCCCAATGCTGATGCGGCCGGCCAGTTCCTTCAGGATCGGGTACTGCAGGATATCCCGGATGCCAAGGGTATAACCTCTCTGCTTCAGCCTCGATACGATCTGGATCGATTTTATGGAATCGCCCCCCAGCTCAAAAAAGTCATCCTGCATACTGATCGGGCGTCTTTTCAATACATCCTCGCAAACATTCACCAGCTGACGTTCCTGTTCATTCCGCGGGGCTACCAGAACATTGCCCGTACCCATTTCGACCCCTTCCGGGTCGGGTAGGGCTTTTTTGTCGACTTTCCCATTCGAATTAACGGGTATAGCTTTCAACCGGACAAAATATCCGGGCAGCATATAGGCGGGCAAGGTCTGGCCTAACCATATCCGCAAACCGGCGGCATCGGGAGTTTCCCCGCTGACCAGGTAAGCGACCAGACTTTTTTCCCCATTTGCAATTTCCCGGCATATCACCACGGCTGCTGTGACCGCCGTATGGCGCAGCAAAGCTGCCTCTATCTCCCGAACCTCGATGCGGTAACCGCGGATCTTCACCTGGTCATCCTTCCTGCCCATGAACACTATATTACCGTCCGGCAGCCATCTGCCTCTATCTCCCGTTTTATACATTCTCCCGCCGTTCCCGAAGGGATTGTCAATGAATTTTTCTGCTGTAAGATCAGGCCGGTTTAAATATCCTCTGGCCAGCCCGGCCCCGCTCACGCATATTTCTCCGGCAACACCGACAGGCAATAGTTTCAGGTCTTCATTCAATATATACACCTGCGAGTTGGGCACCGGTCTGCCGATGGGGACAGGCGCGTCATCGGCCAGTTTCTCCGCTACCCAGTTGGTCGAGTCGTCGGTGTTCTCTGTCGGACCGTATGCATTGTATAATTTCGCAGGAACCATCGATAAAAAATCGTTGGTGATCCGTGAAGTCAGCTTATCCCCTCCCGATATGACATGCTTCAGGGAGGACAGTTGCTGAAGGATGCCCGCATCAATCTCCCGGAGGAGCTCTCCTAACAGGACGGGAGGCATGTTGACCTTAGTGATCCCGTTGAGCGCCACCATCCTGGTGAGGTTGCCGATCAGATCCTCCTTAAAATCATCCGGTGCAATAATACACCTGGCTCCTATGATGACCGGTAATAAATATTCTTCAATGGCGGCGTCAAAGCTGTAGGACCTATAGAAAAGAAGGTTGTCGGCGGCGGTAAGGTGGTAATATTCCCTCAAATAGCTCATCCTGGCAGTCAGGTTCCTGTGTTCGATCATCACTCCCTTTGGATTACCGGTCGTGCCTGAAGTATAAATAACATAGGCCAGGTCCTCAGGTCTTGTTACAGGCTGAATATTATCGCCCGTATATTCAGATGCCGTGGCGATAAACTGTTCCAGTTCATGGTCGTCAATCACCAGTTTACACTGGCTGTCGGCTACCATATAGGCGATCCGTTCCGCCGGATACCCGGGATCAATGGGAACATATGCCCCCCCGGACTTTAAAACGCCCAGAATCGCTATGACCATCCACTCGCTGCGTCGCAGCCGGAGGCATACCAGGTCATCTCGTTCAATTGCATAATTCTTCCTCAGATAGGCGCCCAGCCTGTTGGACTGCTTATTCAGCTCATCATAGGTCATGGAGGTTTCTCCAAAAACCAATGCTATGGCGCGGGGTGTTATTTCAACCTGTTTTTCGAACAGATCAATGATGGTCCTATCGGCAGGATATGGGAATATTGTATTATTGAATCCAACCGTCAATTGCTCTTTTTCGTCTTCATCCAGGCAGTTTAACTGGCCAATGGGTATGGTCGGCTGCTCCGTAACAGCCTTCATTAACTGTGCGAGGTGATTGGTCATCCGCACGATAGTGTCTCTGTGGTAGATATCCGTATTGAATTCTATGACTATTTGAAGTTCTTCGTCCGTCCTGATAAAATTAAAGGCAAGATCAAACTTTCGAAGGAGGGGCGCTCCCCCTTCATACCCGCTTACCGAAACGTCCTGCAACAATTGTTGTTTCATGTTACCGCCTTGCGTATGCTGCAATACCATCAGAACGTCGAACAAAGCATTCCTGCTCATATCGCGTCTGAGGTGCAATTCATTTACCAGCCGGTCGAATGGATAGGCCTGATGGGCAAAGGCTTCCAATGATACCTGTTTTACCTGTGCCAGCAATCCCTTAAAATTATTTTGTGCGTCGAACTGGCTTCTCAGCGGAAGGGTATTTACATAAAACCCGATCTGGTTATCCAGATCCGCATGCTCTCTTCCGGCAATGGGGCTGCCGACAATGAGGTCTTTTTGCCCGGTATAAATGTATAGCAACAACTTCACGGTGGCCAGCAACCCCATGAACAATGTCGCTCCTTCCTGCTGCATCAGCGCCTCCATTTCAGCCGCCAGACCGGGGGCGATATACCTGATCTCTATATCCCCGTTATAGGTCTTGATAGCAGGCCGGGGCTTATCGCCGGGAAGGTCCAATACCGGCAACTCACCGGAGAACTGTTCCAACCAATATTCCCTGTGCGCTCTTAATGAGGCGCCGGTCAGCTGAGCCTGCTGCCAGGCGGCATAGTCTTTATACTGGATGCGTAATGGCGGCAATACAGGAACTTCTTTTCTTACATACCCATTATACAGCAGCAATAGTTCCTTCATTAAAATATCCATTGACCACCCGTCGCTGATGATATGGTGCAGCACGTATAGGAATACCCACTTATCCTCTCCTGCCTGGTATAAACAGGCTCTTACCAGGGGACCGGCAGACAAATTAAATGGCTTGACAAATTCATGCTGCGCTAATTCCCCGATGATATACTCATTGCCTCTTACGTCAACACAATCGATATTACATTCAATGTCTTCTGGGGAAAGTATAAACTGCCTCGGTTCTCCGTCCCCGTCCTCCCTGAATACGGTCCGCAGAACCTCATGACGGACTATCAGTGCACGGAAGGCCGCTGTTAAAGCATCCCTGTCGAGCAGTCCTTCGAAGACATGGGCCCCCGACATATTGTAGGCGACGCTCCCTTCTTCCAGCTGGCTCAAGACCCATAACCTGTATTGAGAGGAGGACAAAGGATAATGCGATTGCGGAGGCGTGGGCGTTATGCCAACGAAAGGCAAAGCGGGGGCCTGCTGTATGAGATGGGCCTGCTCTTCCAGCACTGTACAGGAAAACAGGTCTTTGAGGGATATATCCTTTTCAAATTCTTTTTGTATCATACCGGCCAGCTTCGTCGCTTTCAAGCTATGGCCGCCCAGCATAAAGAAGTCATCTTTAATACCTATCTTTTCTCTCCCCAGCACTTTCTGCCAGATGACTGCCAGCTGCTCTTCCGTTTCATTACGTGGCGCTATATATTCGGCACCCTTGTCCGCCCCTTCATTTGCCGGATCCGGTAATTTACTCCTGTCTATCTTCCCGTTGGCGGTTACCGGCCATGTATCCAGCTGTACCCAATGTGACGGCAGCATGTAATCCGGCAATATGGTTTGCAAATGGGACCGGAGGTCCGCCGTGGACATCGACACTCCGCCAACCAGGTATGCTACCAGCTCCATCTCCCCTCCCCCGTTCGGCCTGGCCATTACAACGGCAGAATCGATCATACCATGGCTCAATAATGCATGCTCGACTTCTCCCGTCTCGATCCGGTAGCCCCTGATCTTTACCTGCTCGTCTTTACGCCCGGTAAATAGTATGTTTCCGTCCGGCAACCATTTTCCCAGATCCCCCGTCTTGTACATCCTTTCTCCTTCCCTGAACGGGTTGGACACGAATTTCTCCGCGGTCATTTCCGGCTGATTCAGATAGCCCCGCGCCAGGCCCTTGCCACTGATACATATCTCCCCGATAACGCCGGTCGGCTGCAGCTTGTTCCCCCCATCTACTATATATACTTCCGTATTGGCTATCGGCGCCCCTATCGGTACACTCCCGGTCGCTATTTGACCGCCCCGGTCAACCTTGTATACAGTTGCGCAAATACTGGTTTCTGTAGGACCGTATGCATTGTAATATATTCCCAGCTTGCAAAATTCGACCGCCTTATCATATAAGGCCGCCTCCCCGGCTGTTATAAGCTTTTTCATCCCACGCAACTGCTCTGTCTCCAGTAATTTCAAATACGCCGGCGGGATCGTGCCTATGTCGATTTTATGGTCACGGATATAATGCTGCAGTAAGGAAGGGTCTTTTTTTGCAGTCTCCTCGATAATATACAACGCACCTCCTGAAGCCAGTGAAACAAATATTTCCGATACCGAGGCATCGAATGAACAGGAGGCGAACTGCAGATTCCTTTCTCCTGCCTGTACCTCAAAGGTCGCCCGTTGGGCAAGGATCGTATTCACAATGGCGCCATGCTCTATCATCACTCCCTTAGGCATGCCCGTCGAACCCGATGTATAGATCACATAGGCCAGCTGCGAAGGCTCAATGACCTTCTGCAACACGACATCATCCGCCTCGATACCGTCCATTTGGATATCAATGGCGAATATATCCCCTTCATAATATTCCAGGTCGAACATATAATCCGACTGCGTAATTAATATCCGTATCTCCGTATCTCGTATGATAAATTCCTTTCTTGCCTGCGGGTATTGCGGATCGATGGGTACATATGCGCCCCCTGCTTTCAGGATCCCCAATATCGATACGATCATCTTTTCCGACCGGTCTACCATGATCCCTATCAGCTCCTCGCGGTCAATATGGCAATCTTTTACCAGATAAGCCGCCAGCCGGTCCGATTGCTCTTTCAGCGCGTCATAGCTCAGCGCCCTGTCCGAAAATACCACCGCAACCTCATCAGGCCTTTGGCGGGCCTGGTCTTCGAACAGGCTTACCAGTGTCTGTCCGGCAGGATATGCAACAGCCGTATCGTTGAATCTGATCAGCAGGCGATGCAGATCTTTTTCTGACAGGAAGTTCAACTCATCGATCGGCCGGTCAGGGTATTTTATAATAGCCTCCATCAATTGTTCCAAATGACCGGCCATCTGCTCTACCAGCTGCCGGCCATAGATATCACTGTTGTAGGTAATATGCAGACCCAGTCCGCTCTCGCTTTCCGAGAAGTTGAATACCATGTCAAAGACGCTGGTCAGCTTCTTTGCTGCATGGTATTCATGAACGTTCAGTCCGCCAAGTCCCTGGTTGATTATTCTCCCATAGTTGTCGGCATTTTCAACTACTACCTGTATATCGAACAAGGGATTGCGGCTACGATCCCGCCGAAGCTGCAATTCATCGACCAGTTCGTCAAAGGGATATAGCTGGTGCTCGTATGCGCCTATCGTTGTTCTTTTGATGCCGTCGAGCAGATCCTTATAACTGTCCGTTCCGTTAAACCGTGTTCGTAAAACCAGTGTATTTACATAAAATCCAATCTGATCTGCCAGGTCTGCATGATCCCTGCCGGCTATGGGACTGCCTATGATGATATCCTTTTGGCCGGTATACCTGTACAGTAAAGTATTGACGGCAGCCAGCAGTCCCATGAACAAGGTACAGCCCTGCTGCCGGATGATAGCCTGCAATTGCCGGCCCGTATCCGGATCGATGATCTTACTGATAACGTCGCCATGGTAAGTCTTAACAATGGGTCGCGGTCCGTCGGCAGGTAGCTCGAGGACGGGCAACTCTCCTTCCAGCTCTTTCAGCCACCATACTTTATGTTCCTGTAAGGTCGTGCCGCTCAGCTGCTCCTTTTGCCATGCGGCATAATCCCTATATTGGATATGCAACGGCTTTAATGGATTGGCTTCCCCACGCCTGCGGGCGTTATACAATTGCAGAAGTTCATCAATCAGGATCGACATGGACCATCCGTCACTGATGATATGATGAATTACATAGGTAAATACCCATTTCTCGTCCTGCACCTGGAATAAGGTGGCTCGCAGCAGCGGACCGGCTGCAAGGTCAAAGGGCCGTTGGAATTCGTCCTGGACGGAACTTGCCACCGCCTCTTCCTTTTCCTGTCTCAGATCCCAGCACATTATTTTAAATCCAGTGGCTTCCGGCGGTCGGATAAATTGTCTGATCTCCCCGTTCTCGTCTTCCCTGAATACGGTTCGCAGGCTCTCATGCCGCTCTATCAACCTATCGAAGGCGTATTGCAATGTTGCCGGATCCAGCTCACCCTCAAAAATATATGCTCCGGGCCTGTTATACGCAATATTAGCATCGCTGAACTGGCTTAAGATCCATAATCTGCGTTGCGCGGAAGATAAAGGATAATGAGGCTGTTCTTCCAGCGGCGCTATACCGGTAAAGGCAACCTTTCCCGCCGGAGATATCAAAGCAGCCTGCTCTTCGAGTATTGGTTTTGCGAATAACTCCTTAAGCGTTATTTTAACATCAAAGATCTTATGTATCTGGCTTGCTAACCGGGTTACCCTTATACTATGCCCGCCCAATTCAAAAAAATTGTCTTTTACGCTTATCACGTTCCTTCCTAAAATCTCTTGCCAGATCAGCACCAACTTTTGCTCCGTCCCATTGCCCGGGGCAACATATCGGGTCCCACTTGTCATAACGATCCCTATCGGGTCGGGCAGCCTTCTTTTATCCAACTTACCATTGCCTGTGAGCGGTAATTCTTCCAATTGCACAAATTGGCCAGGCACCATATGACCGGGCAGGATCTCGCTTAAATACCTACGCACTTCAGTCGCATGTAACGCTTTTTTGCTTACAAGATAGGCCACCAGCTCATTTCCTCCTTCGGGGCTGACCACAACTTTTATGGCCGCATGATCGACGTCCGGGTGTCCCTCCAGGGCGGCTTCAATTTCGCCTGGTTCTATGCGATAGCCGCGAACCTTCACCTGCTCATCTTTCCTGCCCAGGAATTCAATGTCTCCCTCCGGCAGCAGCCGGGCAAGATCTCCCGTCTTATAGAGGCGCTCCCCATTCCTGAAAGGATTGATCACAAACCGTTCGTTCGTGAGGTCCGGCTTGTTGACATATCCCCTGGCCAGGCCGTCGCCGCCGATGCATAACTCACCGACGACCCCCTCGGGCGAAAGGCCGCCCGTATCATTCACTATATATACCTGCGTATTGGATATCGGCCTCCCTATCAGTACCGGTTCATTTTCCTCCAACTTACTGACAATACAGCCCACTGTCGCTTCCGTCGGTCCATATTCATTGTATATATTCATACTATGATTGATCCGCTTCAACAACCGGACATGCTCTGCAGTAACTTGTTCACCCCCCATAATGACGCATAGGATCGCCGATGAACGTATTGGCAGCGTTCTTACAATATTCAAATGCGATGGGGTAAGCTTGATACAGTTTATTTTACTTTCACCGGTGAAAGAATGCCTCAATATATCGGTAATCTCACTATCCTGTTCATAAATGAATAATTCCCCACCCTGCGTTAAACAGCAGAAAATACTGGTCACGGTAAGGTCAAAGGACAGGGAAGTGTATAGTCCGAAATTGGGTGTAAACAGGCCCCCGAAATAATACCTGTTTGCCCACTCGATATAGTTATTCAGGTTTCTATGAGTGATCCCGCATCCCTTGGGCATGCCGGTAGAGCCCGAGGTATAAATCACATAGGCCAGATCATCGGGTTTATTGACCGGGCCGGGGTTCTCTTTGTCATATCCGCTTTGTTCTTTCCTGAGATCAAATTTATTCAGCTCCTGCTCATCGATGACCAGCCGGCATCGGCTGTCCCCGATAATATATGCAATACGGTCTTTGGGATAGGCAGGATCTATCGGCACATACGCCGCCCCGGATTTTAACACGGCCAGGATGGCGGTTATCATCCGGTCACTGCGATGCAGTTGTATCCCTACCAGGTCTTCCGGCCGGATGCTGTAGCAGCTTCGTAAATAACTGGCCAGCAGGTTGGCATTTTCATTAAGCTGCCGGTAACTTATCCTTTTTTCGCCATACACGAGTGCAATAGAATCCGGTGACAAGCTTACCTGTTTTTCGAACAGATCTGTCATCGTTTTATTTTTCGAATAAGCCGCTTCCGTATCGTTATATTTTATTAATAGCCGGTTTTTCCCGGTTGCGCCAAGATATTCAGCTTGCCGGAGGGATTGATAAGGTGATTCAATTAAACTGTTCAATATATTAAAATAGAAAGCGGACAGTTGTCCGGGAGTAAACCCGGATTTAAGCTTCCTTCCCATTGAGATATTCACAGTAAACCTTCCCCCCGAAACATTTACCGAAACATCAAGCGGCATATTGTTCCGGACAAGGTTTGGCACGGCAAAAGGCTGTAACAGGTTATTATTTTCCTTTAACCGTTCATCGCCCCGTAAGGCATCGAAAGCATAAAAATCGACATAGTTGAAGAAAATATCGAAAAAAGGGTTCTGGGAATCCCGTTGGATACCGTGCAGGCGGGCGATCTCCGGCAGGCTAAGCTGCTCATTCTCTTTTAATGCAATTAGTTTAGCGTCTATGCCGGCGAACAGATCATGCCAGGTTTCATATTCACTCAATAATATCCTGAAAGGGATCATATTTAAGAAACAACCCAATATTTTATCTCCGTCTTCACAGTCCGGCCTGGTATTAGTTACCAAACCCGTCACTATTTCACTATCAAATTGCAAAATTTTCAACATATATAGATATACGCCCAATGACAGCGCCTTTACAGTTGTGTTCAGGCTGGCAGCGACCTTTCTTAATTTATCCAGATAGCTGCCAGCCATCGACTGTGCATAGTCGCTAAATACCATTTCCCCGGTAAAGAGGTCCGACCTTTTATAATCCGACAACTCCTTTCGCCAGAAAATATTGACTGCCTCATTCTTTTTGACGGCAATATGCCTGACAATAAAATCCTTATAGCTTGCCTTTAAATTATCCGGCCTGTGTGAGGGCTGTTCAAGTAGTTGTAAATACAAATTATTCAGCTCTGTCATGAACAAAGAATAGCTCCAGCCATCAATAATCGAGTGATGACATTGAAACACGAAGAGATAATGGCTGTCCCCCAAATAATATATCCTCATTCGCCATAATGGCGGGACAGAGAACGTAAAAGGCCTTTTGCATTCCTCTTTGATATAATCCTGTACGATATCTTCCTGGTCTTTGGCTGCTTTCCCCGAAAGATCGGCATAGTCGACCGGGAGGGATATTTTCTTATAAATGATCTGGACTTCGGTTTCAAAGTCATTGAGGTTAAACGCTGTTCTCAATATGGGGTGTTTGGCTGCCAATAATTCCAGCGCCAGGGTGAAATGTTGAATGGAAAAGCCGGAAAATACCCGATAGTTAGACATCTGGTCGTGGTAAATGCCCAATCCCTCATTGAGCAAGGACTCGAACACCATCCCTTTTTCAATATCGCTCATGGGATATACATCTTCTATATTTTCGGCATCCGTGCAATGAGGTGAGGATAAAATACGTCCTTTTAATTCGTTCAATTCATGCAGTACAATGGCTTCATTCTGTCCCTGCTCTTTAATCTGTTGGCCAGGCATTCCATTTTTCCCGGCAATGCCCGTGAGAAGGGTCGCAATTGTATTATTTTTGTATATATCCGAAATGGAAATGTCCAGATTCGTAACTTTTCTAAGCAATGCCAGCATTCTTAATACTTTGATCGAATCGCCGCCCAGTTCAAAGAAGTTATCCCTGACACCTATATTTGATTTGCCTAATACCTCCTGCCATACCTCTACACATTTTTCTTCCGTCGTATTTTGCGGGGCGACGTACCTGACACCTGTGTCCATCCCAATTGCTGCAGGTTCCGGCAGGGATCTCTTATCGACCTTGCCATTCGGCGTCAAAGGGAGGCTATCCATCTGAACATAATGACTGGGAAGCATGTACGCCGGAAGGAGCCTGCCCAGGTTATACCGCAGATCGGCTACGCTCAAGGCTTCTTTAGCCGTCAGGTACGCCACCAGCTCCATGCCGCCTTCGCCGTTGGCTTTAGCCAATACAACTGCAGATGACACGTCCGGATTGCTCTCCAGCGCCCTCTCGACCTCGCTTAATTCAATACGATATCCACGGATCTTCACTTGCTCATCTGTCCTGCCGATATACTCCAATTCCCCGGATTCCAGGATCTTTACCAGGTCCCCCGAACGATACAGCCGCTCTCCGGGCCTGAATGGACTGGCGATGAACCGTTCGGCGGTCAGCTCTGCCCGGTTCAAATATCCTCTCGCCACTCCTTCCCCGCCTACATACATCTCGCCGGGCACGCCTACAGGCACGAGATTCCGGTTTTTATCCAGCACGTAACAACTTAGCGTGGGGATGGGTCTGCCTATATTGCTTATGTTCTTTCCAATCTCCTCTTCTCCGATCTCCTTATAGGTCACGTGTACGGTAGTTTCTGTAATCCCGTACATATTGATCAATTTAGTGCCGGGATATCTCTTTCTCCAATTATGCAACTTACCCGGGCTTAAGGCCTCTCCTCCGAATATCGCATATCGCAGCCGCATCGCCGCAGGAGATGCCTCTGAATCTTTTTTTATTACATTATAGAAAGACGAAGGCGTCTGATTCAGGACAGTTACTCCCTCCCTGATCAGTAACTGTAAAAATGCAAGAGGATCCCTGGCCGTCATCGAAGGAATGATGACCAGCTTACCACCGAACAGCAAGGCTCCGAACATTTCCCATACCGAAAAATCAAAACAATAGGAATGAAATAGGGTCCATATATCCCTGTCATCAAAATCAAACAGCGGTTTACCTGTTTTAAATAGACGGACTATATTTTTATGCTCTATTAAAGTCCCTTTAGGCCTCCCGGTTGTGCCGGACGTATAGATCACATAGGCCAGGTCATGGGGACTATTGACAGGTTCGGGATTTTCGTCACCGAATGCTGCTTCATTTTCCCTGAATCTATTTATCTCATCCTGGTCGATCATCACACGGCATTGACTATCAGATATAATATAATCGATGCGTTCCTGCGGGTATTCCGGATCAATAGGCACGTATGCGCCACCGCTTTTCAGAACTCCTAATATAGCTATGATCATCCATTCGCTACGATCCAGCTTTATCCCTACCAGCTCATCCGTCTGTATTCTATAATGCCCTCTAAGATAATTCCCCAGCTGGTTGGCTTTGCCATTAAGCTCTTTATAAGACATCCGGATACCCTCAAAAGACAAGGCCACATGGTCCGGTGTCATCGCTACCTGTTCTTCGAACAGGGCTATTATCGTCTTATCGGCAGGATAGCCGGTTACGGGATCATTGAATGATTCCAGCAACTGCTGCTTTTCCGATAAGCTTAAATAATCCAATCGGGCGAAAGGCAGATCCGGATACGTCAACATGCGATCCATCAACTGCACGAAATGATCCGCCATCCGATGCACAGTACGTTTATTATAGATGTCGGAATTATAAATAATATTGAACTGGATTTCTTCCCCGGTCTCTGAAAAGTTAAATGACAGGTCGAATTTGCTGATCTGCGCAACCTCCTCCTCATATGTACTTACCCTGAAGTTTACTTTATCTTTCATTTCAACACCGCTACCCGCATTATTTTGCAGTACCACGGTCACATCGAAGAGCGGATTGCGACTAATATCCCGCCGGAGCTGCAGGTCATCCACCAGTTTATCCAGCGGATATAGTTGGTGCTCAAAGGCATGCAAAGACTTCTGTTTTACATTGTCAAACAGTTCCCGGAAACTGTTTTCACCTTGAAAACAAACCCTTAGCGCCAGGGTGTTCACATAAAATCCGATCTGGTTTTCCAGGTCGGTGTGGTTTCTGGCGGCAACAGGAGTCCCGATAATAATATCTTCATGGTTCGTATACCTATGTAATAACGCATATACTGCGGCGAGCAGGCCCATGAACAAAGTGCCACCCTGCTCCTGACTTATCGCCTTGATTTTTTTGGTCGAGCCGGCGTTGATGGTTTTATTGACAACGCCTCCGTTATAGGATTTTACCGCAGGACGTATCTTGTCCCCTGCCAGCTCCAGCACCGGCAATTTTCCTTCAAATTGTTGTAGCCACCAGGTTTTATCATCTGCCAGCACCTCATCCTGTAACTGCTGCTGTTGCCATACGGAAAAATCTTTATATTGAATACGTAAAGGTGGAAGATCCGTCAGAGATCCCTTCGTGAATGTATTATAGAACAAAAGCAATTCATCCAGTAAGATACCTATGGACCATCCGTCACAAACAATATGATGCATTACATAGGTAAAAATCGATTTATCCGCTGTCAGCTTAAATAAGGCTGCCCGTACCAGGGGACCGGTTGCCAGGTCGAAAGGTTTCCTGATTTCTTCCTGCATCAGCTGTTGTACGACCCTCTCCCCGTCATCCCGGTGGTGCAGGTCCTGCCGGACTATTGTAAACCCCGTTTCTCCGGCTGAAAGAACGAACTGCCGGATCTGGCCCTGTTCGTCATTTTTAAAAACGGTGCGCAGGCTCTCATGACGTTCAATTACCCGGGTAAAGGCTTGCTCAAGCGCTACAATGTCTATATCTCCTTCAAAAACAAACACACCGGGCATATTGTAAGCAACATTTGCCTCTTCAAACTGGCTCAAGATCCATAGTCTGTATTGCGCCGAGGATAAGGGATAGTGAGGTTGCAGGGGCGCCGGTAAAATGGAAATAAATGATTTTTTGGGAGCCTTCAGGATCAGTTTCGCCTGTTCTTCCAGAACAGTAATCGTTAACAGATCTTTTAAAGCCACTTTGACTTCAAATGTTTTTTCAATCTGGCTGGCTAAGCGGGTCGCTTTCAGGCTATGGCCTCCCAGGTCAAAAAAATCATCCTTCATGCTGATCTTCTCTTTATTAAGCACCTCCTGCCAGATCAAAGCTAATTGCTGTTCAGCCTCGTTGCGTGCGGCAACATATTCGACACCCGTTGCCAGATCGAGAGCAGCCGGGTCAGGAAGCCGCTGCTTATCTATTTTACCGTTAACGGTCAGCGGCAATTCATCCAGCTGAACGATATGGTTCGGAACCATGTACAATGGTAATTTTTCCGTCAATGCATCCTTAACTTTTTCTTTTAATACCCACATTTCATTGAATGCCGGTTCTTTCTGCACGTAGTAAATGATCAAATCTTTTTTACCTGTCTTGTCTTCCCTCACTGCTGCCACGACCTCTTTGATGAAATCCAGCTGAATGACGATCTGCTCTATTTCCCCGAGCTCTATCCGGTACCCGTGAACTTTCACCTGGTTATCCATACGACCTGTAAACTCTATATTCCCATCGGGAAGCCATTTTCCCCAATCCCCTGTCCGGTACATCCGTTCGCTGGGAACAAAAGGATTCTCTATAAACCTGTCAGCGGTCAATCCGGGTAAATTCAGGTACCCCCTGGCTAAGCCCGCCCCGCCAATGCATATTTCTCCCGGCAATCCGACCGGCATTAACCCCAGGTCTTTATTTACTATGTAGATCTGCGTATTGCAAATAGGTCGTCCGATAGGCACTATGCTATATTCGATCTCTTTCCCCTTTGCAACCTTAAAAACAGAAGCACAGATGGCAGATTCTGTGGGGCCGTATGCATTGTAATAGTCGCCGTATTGGGTAAAATCGGCTACCTTATTTTTTATGGCCGCCTCCCCGGCAGTGATCAGTCTTTTTAATGGCTGAACCTGATCGATTTCCATCAATTGCAGGAATGCCGGAGGGATAGTCGCAATATCGATCTTGTTCTCTTTGATGAATGACGTGAAGAGAAAAGGATCTTTCTTGTCCGCTTCATTTATAATATATAGCGTCCCTCCCGAAAGCAATGCTACGAATATTTCCGAAACGGAAGCATCGAATGAAGAAGAGGCGAATTGCAGGTGCCTGTAATCCTCATGCACATTAAAAATGGATTGCTGGGATTGAATGGTATTGGCTATAGCTGCATGTTCGATCATAACTCCTTTTGGCTGTCCGGTGGATCCAGAAGTATAGATCACATAGGCCAGATCGTCTGGCCCGATTGTAATGGCGGGCAAGGCAACAGACGTGTCTACAAGGTCTAACTCAACATCGATGGAAAAAATATCCCCTTTATAGAAGTCCAGTTCGAATAAGTAATCCGTTTGGGTTATTAATATGTTTATGGCCGCGTCCCTGCAGACGAATTCCTTTCTGGATAACGGGTAGGCCGGATCTATAGGTACATAGGCCGCCCCCGATTTTAAAATACCTGCAATCGCTATGATCATCATATCCGACCTATCCAGGATAAGACCGATAAGCATGTCGGGGCGGGCGCCGAAAGTTCTGCGTAAATGATCGGCCAACCGGCTCGATTGTATATCCAGCTCCTGGTAGGTCAGGGATGTCTGGCCAAATACAAGGGCAGTTTTGCCCGGAGTCCTGGCTACCTGCTCATTGAATAATTGAACCAAGGTCTTGCCTGGAGGATATTCAAGGGTGGTATCGTTGAACTCGTATAACAACTGTTCCCGCTCGACCTGGCTTAAGATCTCCAACTGGCTGACCGGCCTGCCGGGATGCAGCACGATGGCTTCCGAGATCTGTAACAGGTGATCTGCCAGTCTTTCCATAGTTGCCTGCCCATAAATATCACTGTTAAATTCTATACGTACCCGTAGGGTGTCGTCTTCATGCAGGAATATGAATAACAGATCGAATCTGCTGGTAATGCGCGCCGCATCCTCATACTTGTGGATCTCCAGCTGTCCCGGGGTCTGGCTGTTTGCTTTAATATCTTCCGCGTTCAGCAATGACAGGCTCACATCGAATAAAGGATTGCGGCTCATATCACGCCGTAGTTTTAATTCATCCACTAGTTCATCGAAGGGGTATCGCTCGTGTTCATATGCCTGTATAGTGAACTGTTTTATATTCTCCAATAGTTCTTTAAAGTTGTCCTGTCCGTCAAACCTTGTCCGTAATGGCAGCGTATTTATATAAAAACCGATCTGGTCTTCCAGATCGGCATGTTCCCTCCCTGCTATAGGGCTACCGATAATGATATCGTTTTGCCCCGAGTATTTATATAACAACACATTGACGATGGCCAATAAGCCCATAAATAAGGTGGCTTGCTGATCCTGGCAAAGCTCTTTTATCCCTTTACAGGTCGCTGCAGCAAGTATGCTGTCTACAGTAGCTCCGTTATAGGTCATTATAGCCGGGCGTACTTTGTCAGCCGGCAGCTCCAATATGGGAATCTCCCCTTCGAATTGTTGTAACCACCAGGCTTTATGTTCTTTAAATACATCCTTTTTCAATTGATCCTGCTGCCACCAGGCATAATCCTTATATTGGATCCTTAAGGGAGTTAAAGAGTACGGTTCTTTATTTACGTGTGCCTTATATAACAACAGGAGTTCCCTGATCAAAATGTCCATTGACCATCCATCAACGACAATATGATGCGTTACGACACTGAATATCCATTTCTTGTCCCCTGACCGGAACAGGCAGGCACGTAATAGAAGATCAGCGGACAGGTCGAATGGTTTCAGGAATTGCTCCAGCACCCGCCGGGTAATTATCTCGTCTTCTTCTTCTCTTACATCCTGAACAATTATGCCGAAGCCCGCATTGTCAGGGGGCCTGATATATTGTCTTATTTCGCCGGTCTCATCCTCCTTAAATATCGTCCGCAATATCTCGTGTCTTTCTATCAATGTTGTAAAGGCATATTCCAGCGATGCTATGTCGAGTTCCCCTTCAAAGACATATGCACCGGGCATATTATAGGCTATATTCCCCTGTTCCAATTGGCTCAGCACCCATAATCTTCGCTGAGAGGAGGACAGCGGGTAAGAAGGGAGGCCAGCTATCGGAATGATGGCGATAAACTGAGATCTTTGCGCCTGGCATATCAGTTGCGCCTGGGCTTCCAATACAGTTGTTGCAAATAGGTCCTTAATGGCTATTTTCACCTCAAAACGCTTCCGCAGCTGGCTAATAAGCCTGGTCACCTTCAAACTATGCCCGCCGGATTCAAAAAAATCGTCTTTAACGCTTATTTTTCCCCTGTTTGTTCCCAGCACGTCGCTCCAGATCTTCACGAGTTCCTCTTCCACCGCATTCCTGGGAGCTACATATTCCCTGGCAGCCGAAAATTCGGAGCCGGAAGGATACGGCAGGCTTTTCCTGTCTAATTTGCCGTTGGGGGTAAGAGGTAACCTTTCCAGCTGTACAAAGAAGTGCGGCAGCATGTAGGCAGGCAAGCTCCTGCCCAAATAATTCCGGACATCATATGCATTCATCTTCTCATCGCTCACTACATAGGCTATAATGTTTTTCTCTCCTTTTTCATCCGTGCTGATGATCACGGCCGCGGAATCAATTTTCGGATGATTTTGTAAAGTGCTTTCTATTTCACCCGGCTCTATCCGAAAACCATGAATTTTTACCTGGTCGTCTTTCCTGCCCAGGAACTCTATAGAGCCATCGGGTAACCACCTGCCCAGGTCGCCCGTTCTGTATATCCGGAAATCCTGTCTGAAAGGATTAGAGATAAACTTATCTTTTGTCAATGTTTCCTGGTTCAGGTATCCCTTGGCCAGGCCCGCTCCCCCGATATATATTTCTCCCGCAGCGCCCACCGGCATCAGCAACTGACTATCATCCAATATATATATCTGGCTATTATTGATCGGCTTACCAATGGAAGGTATCCTTTTTATCTGATCCGGGCCTTCCTGCCCCAGTGTACAGGTAGATATAACATGGGTTTCCGCAGGACCATAATGGTTATGCAACTTTACAGCGCCTGTTTTCAGAAAATGGATGGCCGGTTCACTCAATATCAATTGCTCCCCTGCCACAATGATATGTTTTACCGTTGAACCGATATGTGTCAAAAAATATTCTTCTTCCATTAACAACCTGCAATAAGCTGTTGGCAGGAATATAGCGGAGATCTTATTTTCTATGATAAAGTCAACCAGTTCCGTTGTCCCTTTCTTTATTTCGTCCGGGATCGGATATAAAGCAGCTCCTCTTGTGAGGGCGGAGAAGATCTCCTGGAAAGAAACATCGAAACTGATGCCGGCAAATTGCAACACGGATTGCATTTCTTCGCCTGGAAAAGTATCGAGATGAAAATGCATTAAATTAACCATTGCTGCATGTCTCATCATAATCCCTTTCGGCTGCCCTGTGGATCCGGACGTGTAAATAAGATAAACCAGATTGTCAGGATCAGCTTTTTCGGAAACTACGTGGGCCGGGTATCCCTTCCTTTGTTGCAGGAACTCTTCGAAATAAGCCGGATCGATCGTAACGAGGCACTTGCTGTCCCGCTCCATGAATGACGTTCTGTTTTCCGGATAATTGGGATCCAGCGGCATGTAGGCAGCGCAGGACTTTAAGACGCCCAGGACGGCAATAATGTAATACATGCCTCTTTCCATCTTTATGCCGACTATGTCATCCGGATGAATGGGGTAATGGGATCTTAAATAATTGGCAAGCTGGTTGGAAATCTCATTTAATTCTCTATAGGTGATTAAGCTGCTGCCATCAACAACGGCTACATTATCCGGTGTTCTTTCGGCCTGGTCTTCGAACAAATCAACTATTGTCTTATGTTCGGGATACGTCTTTGCGGTTTCGTTAAATGTTGCTAAAAGCCTATTTTTTTCTTCGTCACTTAAATAATCAAATTCCCGGATAGGTTTTAGAGGATCCTGAATAATCAATCCCATTAGTTGTTCGAGGTGACTGGCCAACCTTTCAATGGTACCCTTATCATAAATGTCGCTATTATATTCTATACCCGACTCTAATCCGTCCTCCGTATCGGCAAAACTGAATAACAGATCGAATTTACTTCCCGCCTGCTTGTCGCCCCCGTATTTCTTTATTTTTAGCCCAACTGCATTATCATATTCTTTTCGGTTGAATATCCCCTCGTTTTGTAACAGGACCATTACATCGAACAAGGGGTTGCGGCTCATATCCCGCTGCAGATTCAGATCATTGACCAGCTCTTCAAAAGGATAGGCCTGGTATTTATAGGCGTCTATAGTTACCCTCTTTATTTTCCCAACCAGGTCACTGTAACTGTCTTCCACTGAAATTTCGGTTCTTACGGCAAGAGTATTTACATAAAACCCGATCTGATCTTCAAGGTCTGCGTTTTCCCTTCCTGCCATGGGGGTGCCTACGATAATATCTTTTTGGTGTGTATATCTGTATAGTAGCCCTTTCACTACCGCCAGCAATCCCATGAATAAAGTGCCCCCCAGCTGCTGGCTAATGGATTTTATACCCATAGCCAGCCGGACATCTATTTTCCTGACAATTACAGAACCCTCGTACGATTTTGTTAATGGCCGGATACGGTCTCCCGGCATGTTCAGGAGGGGGATATCCCCTTCAAATTGCTTTAACCACCATGCCTTATGAGCCTCCAGCAACCCATCGTGGAGCTGGCTATTCTGCCAGGCCGAATAATCTTTATATTGAATACGGATCGGTGGCAGCGGATCACCGGCTTGTTGGATATTCGCGTTGTACAACAGGAATAGTTCATTGATCAGGACACGCATCGACCATTCATCGCTGATGATATGATGCATTACATATACAAACAGCCATTTGCTTTCCGCCACCCGGCAGAGGCTTGCACGCAATAAGGGGCCGACGGCCAGATCAAATGGTCTACGGATCTCTTCCCCGATTACGGCTTTTATTTTCTCGTCGGTCATTGCCGTTCTATTATGCGGCTGAAGCAATCCTCCAGGGCCTGGTATTCCAATTTTCCTTCGAACCAATAAATAGCCGGTATATTGTAGGCGATATTGCTTTCGTGGAACTGGCTCAATATCCATAGCCTTCGTTGTGCGGATGACAATGGATAGGCAGCCTGTTGCGGGACAACGGGTATCAGCGACTTCAGTGACGCATTAAAGCCTTCCTGGTTATTATTTGTAAGGAATTCAATAAGTCGTCCTTTATTCTCTTTTATTCTGGCAATTAACGCCGGATCGGGATAGGACACGTTAGCCAGAACGTTCAATTCGCCGTCCACTAATTCCAGCAGGATATTATTAGCTAATATATCCTTTAGCAACTCTTTCATAGCTCAATTTTTATCAGCTTTTCCTTATTTGGCTTCTGCCTGTTCTGATCAAGGATAAAATCAATTTGTGCAGCAATATTTTCGATAGTGGGATCTTTAAATAGGGTTTGGATGTTGATCCTGACCAGGAAATGTTTATTGATCTTTGAAATAACCTGTGCAGCCTTCAGGCTATGGCCGCCCAGCTCGAAGAAATTGTCCTTTATTCCTACCTGCTCCCGGCCCAGCACCTCCTGCCATATCGAGACCAGCTTCGACTCCGTCTCATTCCCAGGCCCAACATATTCC